>Ga0194123_10000069_pt1 | contig 193468 bp, 189 predicted proteins | sample TA2MahsurfametaG_5_FD_155479 | JGI IMG/M metagenome (GOLD analysis project Ga0194123, IMG submission 155479) | Freshwater microbial communities from Lake Tanganyika, Tanzania - TA2015023 Mahale A surface | ecosystem: Environmental > Aquatic > Freshwater > Lake | place: Tanzania: Lake...
TCGGGGTCGGGCCCGCGGCCGGGGCCGGGGTCGGGCCCGCGGCCGGGGAGCCGACCTCCTAGCGCAGCTGCGCCGGTCCCGATCCCTGCTCCGAGCCATCGGTCGCGCCGGCATCGGCCTTCGCGACCTGCTCCATGAGCTTGTCGCCCTCGAAGTCCACGTGCGGGAGGATGCGATCGAGCCAGTGGGGGATCCAGTGGGTGCCGCGACCCATGAGCCGGAGGATCGCCGGCACCATTGACAGCGTCAGCGCGCCCGCCAGCAGCACGCCAACCGACAGCCCCACCCCGAACTGCTTGATCACCGGATCGCCATTGATGATGAACGCGGCGAACACCGACAGCATGATGAGCGCGGCCGTCACGATGACCCGTCCCGCCGTGCGCACGCCGTCGGCCACCGCCTTCGACGGATCGGCCTTGGTGCCGTCGGCGCCGATGCGCGAGAGCAGGAACACCTGGTAGTCGTTGGCCAGCCCGAAGAGCGCCGCGTACATCATCAGCGGCACGTACGACGCAATGGGGTCGGTTGGTCGTCCGTCCAGGTGGCAGCAGGCGTTCGCGGGATCGAGACCCACGATCGAGAACCCGAACCCCCACTGGAACACGAAGGTGAGCAGCCCGAAGGCGGCCAGTGAGATGAGCGTGATCACCACAGCCGCCTGGATGGGGATGAGGATCGACCGGAACGCCAGCAGCAGCACCGCCATGTTGAGCAGCGCCACGGTGAAAATGACCAGCGGCAGGGCGTCGGTGATCTCGCCGGCGAGGTCGATGTTGGCGGCGGTCGTGCCGCCCACGTATGCCGTGAGGCCCGTGGTCTCCTTCTCCACCCCGGGCACCACCGAGTCGCGCACGCGCTTGACGAGCAGCACGGTGGCCTCTGACGCCGGGGCCGTGGTGGGCACGGCGTTGTAGTACGCCGCGGTGCCGCTCTTGTTCACGGACGGCACCGACACGCCCTTCACGCCCTTGGTCGTCGTGAGGGCGTTCTGCAGCTTGACCAGGCGCGGGTCGGTGCCCAGGGGGTTGCCGCCGGCCGCCGTGAGCGCGGCCGTCACCTCGGCCTTCAACTGCTCGGCCTCGGCCATCTGCTGGTTGGCCTCGGCCTGCAGCGCCAGCAGCTGGCGCTTCTGGTACTCGATCGACGCCACCTGCGCCAGCAGCCGCGCCTCGTCGCGGGCCAGTGCCTCGCGCTTTCGCACCAGGGTTTCCCGCTGGGCCACCAGCGTGCGGGCCTGGGCCGCCAGGGAACTGGCCTGCGCCACCAGCGCCTGCTGCTGCGGGGTGAGCGGCGCGGTGAGAATCGCCTTCGCCTGCGCACGCAGGTCGGCCTCGCGGGCCAGCGCCGCATCTCGGGCCTTCTGCTGCAGGTCGGCCTGCGCCAGCAGGGCGTCGCGACGGGCATCGAGGTCGGCCTTGCGGGCCTGCAACCGCTCGAGCTCACGGGGGTCGACGGCCGCGGCGATCGCCGCCTCGGTGGCAGCGATATCCCGCTGCACCGTGGCCACCTCGGCCTCGATGGCCCGGTAGCGCGCCAGGGCGGTGCGGGCCGCTGCCGCCTGGGCCTGGGCCTGTGTCACCAGCGCCGCCGCGCGGGCGTCGGCATCGCCCCGTGCCTGCGCGCGCAGTGCCTCCGCCTGGGCAATGAGCCGGTCGCGGCGGGTGGCAAGCGCCTCGGCCTGCGCGTCAAGCGCCTGGCGCTCGGCGGTGAGCACCGCGGCCCGGGCCTTCACCCGGGCCGCCTCAGCCTCCAGCTGAGCCTGCTTGGCCTGCCCCTCGGCCTGCTCGGCCTCGAGCTGCGACTGCAGCGCCTCGGCCTGGCTCTGCTCGGCCGCCACCGTGGGGTCTTCCTTGGCCGGCGGGTCCAGCTGCACGGCCACCAGAAGCGGCCCGTTGAAGCCCACGCCGAAGCCCTCGCTCATGAGGTCGTAGGCCTGGCGCTGCGTGGTGCTCTTGGAGGACACGCCGACGTCCTCCTGCCCGAGGTTCATGCGCAGCACCGGAATGGCCATCGGCACCAGGATGAGCAGGCCCACCCCCACCATCCACCACGGATGGCGCGACATGAAGCGCCCCCAGCGCATCCACACGCCCCCGGCTGCCGCAGCGCCGCCCGTGGCCGCGCCTGCGCCCGCTGCTGCGGCGCCCGCTGCTGCCTTGTGGCGCCGGAAGATCGGCAGCGAGTTCAGTCGGTGCCCGAGCAGCGAGAGCACGGCCGGCAGCAGCAGGGTTGCCGCGAGCACGGCCGACACCACTGCCAGCGACGACCCATACCCGAGCGACGAGATGAGGGGGATCCCCGCCACCGCGAGCGACAGCAGCGCCAGCACCAGCGTGCCCCCCGCGAACACCACCGCCGTGCCCGCGGTGCCCACCGCAAGCGCCACGGACTCCTTCGGGTCCATGCCCTGGGCCATCTGGGCGCGGTGCCGCGACACCACGAACAGCGCGTAGTCGATTCCCACGCCCAGGCCGATCATGGTGGCGAGGGTGGGCGCGATGCTGGGCACCGACACCAGGTGCCCCAGCAGCCCGATCACCACCAACCCCAGCGCGAGGCCGATGATCGCGCTGATGATGGGTATGAACATCGCGATGAGGCTGCCGAACGAGACGGCGAGGATGATCACGGCCGCGATGAGGCCGATCACCGTGCTCGGGTCGGTGTCGGGATTCGAGAGCGTGGACCCCACCGTGCCGCCGGCGGCCACCTGCATGCCGGCCTTCACCGCGGGGTCTGCGGCATCGAGCACGGCCTGGGCCTGCTTCACCGTCAGGCTGGCCGCGCTGACGTTCATGAGCACCGGCACGTAGGCGATGGTCCCCGACTTGCTCTGCAGGTACTTCGCGGCGTTGCCGTAGGGGCTGGTGGCCTGCGTGACGTGCGGCACCTTGGCGATGGCCGCCACCGACGCCGTGATGGCGTTCTTGTTGGCCGTGCTGTTCACGGTGCCGCTCCTCACCTTGAACACGATCGGGCTCGTGCCGTTCTGCGTCGGCGGGAAGTCGGCGGCCAGCACGTTGGTGGCGTCCTGGCTCTGCGTGCCCGGCAGGCTCATGTCGTTGGTGGTGCGGGCACCCACCAGCGTCACCACCACGGTGAGCGCGGCGATCAGGGCCACCCAGATGAGGAGCCCCTTGATGGGGTGGTGCGCGATCCATCGCGCGAGCCGGTGCAGCAGGCGGGCCACCGTCAGCCCACCGGGCCGCGGCGGGCTCGAGGGACCAAACCCATGCCGGGATCATCGCTCACCGAATCACACGCCTCTGCACCATGCGCGCCGGTGCACCAGCGCGCCGGTTCCGGCGCTGCCCGGCCCCGGCGCTACTCGGCCAGGCGCCGGTAGCCGCTCTGCCACCAGGCGAGCGGCCGGCCGTCGGTCACGTCTGCCTGCAGCACGCGGCCCACGAGTATCGAGTGGTCGCCGCCGTCCACCACGGCGTGGCGCTCGCAGGCCAGGCGGGCCAGGCACCCGGGCATCATCGGCACCCCCAGCGGACCCTCCTCCACCGCGATGTCCTCGAAGCGATCCTCGCGCTTGAAGGCGAAGGTGTTGGACACCTCCTCCTGCGTGGAGTCGAGGATGTGCACGGCGAAGGCCGGCGCACCCGTGAGGTGCTCGTGGTGGTACGAAGCCATGCCGATGCATACCAGGATGAGCGGCGGGTGCAGCGAGAGCGACGAGAACGCCGAGGCGGTGAGGCCCACGGGGCCGTCGGGCCCCTGCGCCGTGACCACCGTGATGCCGCTTGCCCAGCGCCCGAGGGCCGCCTTGAAGTCGTCCGGCTCCACGCCGGGAAGGTGCGATTCAGCCATGGCGTGACTGTATCCCGTCGCACCGGAAGTAAGATCACGCCGTGAGCCAGACCTCCCCCGGCGACGATCCCCGAATCCCCGAGCGCCTGCGCCACCCGGTGCTGTGGATCGCCCTGGTCGCGGTGATCGTGGCGATACTCGCGTGGGTGGTGCTCACGGTGTCGGCCGACACCCGCGAAGATGGCCGGCAGGACGCCCTCGCCCCCTTCTACACCCCGCCCGCCGAACTGCCGCCAGGGCCGCCGGGCACCATCATCCGCACCGAGCCGCTTGGCGTGACGGTGCAGGGTGGGCGCGCGGCACGCGTGCTCTACAAGTCCCAGGATTCCGCTGGCAGGCCCACCGCCACCAGCGGCATGGTGTTCATCCCCAGCGGGCCGGTGCCCGCCGAGGGCGGGCGCACCGTGGTGGCCTGGGCGCACGGCACCGTGGGGCTGGCCGACCGGTGCGCGCCGTCGCGCATCGACGCGCCCACGAAGAACATCCCCTGGGTGGAGCAGATGCTGGCCCGCGGCTGGGTGGTGACGGCCACCGACTACGCGGGGCTGGGCACGCCGGGAACGCCCGGGTTCCTGGTGTCGGGCGACGAGGCCCGTGACGTCATCAACTCGGTGCGCGCCGCGCGCAACGTGCCTGGTACCGATGCCTCGACCAGGTGGGTGTCGTGGGGCCACTCGCAGGGCGGCCACGCCGCGCTGGCGGCCGCCGACCTGTCCGCCGCCTATGCGCCCGAGCTCGATCTGAAGGCCATCGCCGCGGCCGCGCCCGCCGCCGACCTGCGGGGCCTGCTTGCGCTGCAGTGGAACCAGTCGGCCGCATGGGTGATCGGCGCCTACGTGGTGGGCACGTGGCCCACGGTGTATCCGGGGCTCGACGCCAACGACGTGCTCACGGCCAACGGCCAGAACCACTGGCAGGAGATCCTCGGCGAATGCGTGAAGGGCGCGGCGCTCACGGCGATCGTGCGACAGGACCTGCTCGGGCAGGACTTCTTCGCGCAGAACCCCTGGGACGTCCCGGCCTGGCGCCGGCGCTTCATCCAGAACACCCCGCCGCCCACGCCCGCGGGCGTGCCGCTGATGATCGCCCAGAGCATCACCGACGACGTGGTGCTGCCCCGCACCACGGCAACGGTGATCGACCGCTGGTGCCGGGCAGGGGTGGGCATCGGCACGCTCTGGGTAAATGACGTGAGCCACATCACCACCGCCGAGGTGGTGGGGCCGTCGGTGGTGCAGTGGATCGGCCAGCGCCTTGCCGGTGAGCCCGCACCCGACGACTGCGGCGCGCCCACCCCGGTGCCGCCGCTTTAGATCTGCGGGGCCCCGCTCTCGCGCCCCGGGAGACCACGAAGAGGCACCCGGCTGATGCTGGGCGCCTCCCCATGAGAACTGCATGTCACCCGTCGCGCAGAGCGCGCCGGGCAGGCCCTACCTAATCGACTGGGCCGTCCTCGAGCGCCGCGCCCGGCTTCCCGGGGTTGATGATGAGGACGATGATGAGGGCGATCAGCGGCACGAACACGGCCAGCAGTCCGAACCCCAGCACGCTGCGGTTCTTCGAGTTGGCGATGCTCATCGTGACGAAGATCAACGCGATATAGACGATGATGAAAATGATGTAGAGGAAGATCATGCGGCCACCATACGCGTTCCCGCGGGCGCGTCCGGGGCATGCTGATACATTCCCTACACCGAACGCCCGCTGTGGGAGAGACCGGCTTCGAGCCGGCGCCGAAGGAGCAACCGCCCCGGAATCTCTCAGGCACAAAGGACCGTGGTGGGCGCGGTGACGCTGGAGAGAGGGTGCATCAGCACCCCGCCGATGGGGAAAGCCTCGTGACGAGGTGCATCTCTCAGGCAGATGGACAGCGGGGGCTCCGATCGCAGGCGAGCGAGGAGCACCATGGCCACCACCAGTCAGCGCACCGACCTCCGGGCACTCGAGGCCGATGACGATTTCATCAGGCGCCACATCGGCCCCGCGTACGACGACGTCGCGCACATGCTTGGCGTGGTGGGCGCGGCCTCTCTCGATGAGCTGATCGACCAGACCGTGCCGGCGTCCATCCGCCTGGAGCGCCCGCTCGACCTTCCCGCCGCGGTGTCGGAGGCCGAGACCATCGCCCGCCTGCGCGCGCTGGCCGACCGCAACACCGTGATGCGATCGATGATCGGCCTGGGCTACCACGGCACCATCACGCCGCCGGTAGTGCTGCGCAATATCCTCGAGAACCCCGCTTGGTACACCTCATACACGCCGTACCAACCTGAGGTCTCGCAGGGGCGCTTGGAGGCGCTGCTCACGTTCCAGACACTGGTGAGCGACCTCACCGGCCTCGAGCTCGCCAATGCCTCGCTGCTCGACGAGGGCACCGCCGCCGCCGAGGCCATGACCATGGCGCAGCGCGCGGGCACGAGCGACTCGCCGGTGTTCTTCATCGATTCCGAGTGCCACCCGCAGACCATCGCGGTGGTGCAGACCCGCGCCGTGCCGCTGGGCATCGAGGTGCAGGTGGGCGACCCGTCGGCCGACCTTCCCGCCGACATGTTCGGGGCACTGCTGGCCAGCCCGGCATCCACGGGCGAGGTGCGCGACCTCTCCCCCGCCATCGAGCACGTGCACGCCGCAGGCGGGCTGGCCATCGTGGTGGCCGACCCGCTCTCGATGGTGCTGGTCACCTCACCCGGCGCCATGGGTGCCGACATCGCCGTGGGGTCGATGCAGCGCTTCGGCACGCCCATGGCCTTCGGGGGCCCGCACGCCGGGTTCATCGCCACGCACGAGCAGTACGCCCGCTCGCTGCCCGGTCGCCTGGTGGGGGTGTCCATCGACGCCGCCGGCCGCCCGGCGCTGCGCCTGGCGCTGCAGACCCGCGAGCAGCACATCCGCCGCGAGAAGGCCACCAGCAACGTGTGCACCGCGCAGGCGCTGCTGGCCATCACCAACGCCATGTATGCCTCGTGGCACGGGCCCGACGGCCTGCGCCGCATCGCCGAGCGCATCACCCGCCTCACGGGAATCCTGGCCCAGGGCCTGCGCGATGGCGGCGTGCAGCTGGAGAACGACACCTGGTTCGACACCATCACGGCCCGCGTTCCCGGCCGGGCCGCAGACGTGCACCGCGCTGCGCGCGCCGAGGGCATCAACCTGCGCGAGATGGGCGACGACCGCATCGGCATGACCATCGACGAGGTCACGTCGCAGGCAGACCTGCAGGCCGTGTGGCGCGCGTTCGGCGTGCAGGCGTCGGTGGAGGGCCTCGACGCCACGGCGCCCGAGGGCATCCCGTCCTCCCTGCTGCGCGACGACGCCATCCTGGGTCACCCGGTGTTCCACCGGTACCGCACCGAGACCGAGATGCTCCGGTACATCCGCCGGCTGTCCGACCGCGACCTGGCGCTCGACCGCACGATGATCCCGCTCGGCTCGTGCACCATGAAGCTCAACGCCACCACCGAGATGGAGCCCATCACCTGGGCCGAGTTCGCGAACATCCACCCGTTCGCGCCGGACGACCAGACGCAGGGCTACCTGCAGATGATCCGCGACCTCGAGGCCGCGCTCTGCGAAGTGACCGGCTACGACGCGGTGTCCCTGCAGCCCAACGCCGGGTCGCAGGGCGAGCTCGCGGGCCTTCTGGCCATTCGGTCGTTCCACCTGGCGAACGGCGACGATCAGCGCACCGTGTGCCTCATCCCGTCGTCCGCGCACGGCACCAACCCGGCGTCGGCCGTGATGGCCGGCATGAGCGTCACGGTGGTGGGCTGCAACGCCGACGGCGACGTCGACCTGGCCGAGCTTCGCGCCAAGGCCGCCGAGGCCGGTGACCGCCTGGCGGCGATCATGATCACCTACCCCTCCACCCACGGGGTGTTCGAGGAGGGCGTGGGCGAGATCTGCTCCATCGTGCACGAGCACGGCGGGCAGGTGTACGTGGACGGCGCCAACCTCAACGCGCTCGTGGGGCTCGCCAAGCCCGGCGAGTTCGGCGCCGACGTGTCGCACCTTAACCTGCACAAGACCTTCTGCATCCCGCACGGCGGCGGCGGGCCTGGCGTGGGCCCGGTGGCGGTGCGCGCCCACCTGGCGCCGCACCTGCCCAACCACCCGACGCGCCCGGATGCCGGCCCGGCATCCGGCGTCGGCCCGGTGTCGGCGGCGCCGTGGGGGTCGGCGGGAATCCTGCCCATCCCCTGGGCCTACATCACCATGATGGGCGGCGGAGGACTCACGCAGGCCACCAAGGTGGCGATCCTCTCGGCCAACTACGTGGCCGTGCGCCTGGCGCCGCACTACCCCATCCTGCACACCGGGACCAACGAGCGCGTGGCGCACGAGTGCATCCTCGACATGCGGCCCATCAAGGACGCCTCGGGGGTCACCGTGGACGACATCGCCAAGCGGCTCATCGACCACGGAATCCATGCGCCCACGATGTCGTTCCCGGTGGCGGGCACGCTCATGGTGGAGCCCACCGAGAGCGAGCCCCTCGGCGAGATCGACCGCTTCTGCGACGCCATGATCGAGATCCGCGACGAGATCGCCCGCGTGCAGGCCGGCGAGTGGTCTGCCGACGACAGCCCGCTGCGCCATGCCCCGCACACCGCCGCCGACGTGGCCACCGACGCCTGGGACCGGCCCTACAGCCGCGACCTGGCGGCCTACCCCGTGGCGGGCATGGAGGGCACCAAGTACTGGCCGCCGGTCGGCCGAATCGACTCGGTGCACGGCGATCGCAACCTCACCTGCTCATGCCTGCCGGTAGGGGCGTACTCTGAGGCCTGACGGCCCACCTCGGCCCCACCAACCCGTCCCGGAGTACCCATGCGCCGCCCTGTCTTCGTCCTCGTCGCCATCGCTGCCGCCGGTACCGCCCTCGCCGGCGCGTCGGCCGCCACTGCCCAGGTGCCACGGGTGGTCACCGCGCTCACCATCGCCGGCAACGGCCCGTTCGACATCCGCCAGGGCGGCAAGCTCACGGGCTTTGACATCCAGCTGGTCAACCAGGCTGCGACCATCGCGGGCGTCAAGGACGTCACCTGGAAGGTCGTGACCTTCGACTCCCTGCTCGACCAGGTGCAGAACGGCGCGGCCATGATGGGCGCGTCGTCCATCACCATCACCCCGCAGCGATCGGCGCAGGTGACCTTCGGCAGCCCCTACCTGCAGGCCAACATGGGCATCGTCACCCGGCGCGGCACCACGAGCATCACGAGCAAGGCGACGCTCAAGGGCCAGACCATCGGGGTGCTGGAGGGCAGTACCGCCGTACCGGTGGCGAAGGGGATCCAGGGGGCGAAGGTGCTGCAGTACACCACCATGCCCGCCACCTACAAGGCGCTGCTCGACGCCAAGGTGAACGCCGTCATCAACGACTACGGGCAGTCGCGCTGGTACGTGAAGAACAACGCGAACAAGTTCCGCTACGCCGGCATCATCCCCGTGGACCAGCAGTACGGCCTGGCCTTCAACGACGACCAGGACGCCCTGCGCGTGGCCATGAACCGCGCGCTGGCGAAGATGAAGAAGAACGGCCAGTACCAGGCGCTGATCAAGAAGTGGGGCCTGGAGTCGCTGGCGCCCTAGGACGACGCCGCCCCCTCGCCCGCGCGCGGGCGAACGCCCGGCGGAAACCCCTGGAGCGGATGGGCATCTCGATGAAGCGGTACGACAGGGCCGCGATGGTGACTGTCACCACCACGTGCAGCAGCGACAGCCACCCTGCCGGCAGCGCCACGCCGTGCTCCGGGGCCAGCAGCGTGACCACCGGCAGGTGCCACAGGTAGATGCCGTACGACCGCGCGCCGACCCAGATGAGCGGCGCCAGCGAGAGCAGCCGCGCGACGGAGGTGCCCGGGTGGGCCGCTGAGATCACCAGCAGGCCCGCCGCCACCGCGATGATCGCGAACCCGCCTTGGTACAGCAGCGCCTGCCCCTGCGAGAAGCCCAGCAGCAGCCCGAGCGTGCCCACCAGCCCCACCACGCCCGCCAGCTCCACCAGCCCGCCGCGTAGCCCGGACAACCTCCATGCGGTGAACCGCGCGGGCGGCAGCGCGAGCGCCGCGATGATGCCGATGAGCAGCGCGATGGCCCGGGTGTCGGTGCCCAGGTAGATGCGCGCCCGCGACGCCCATGACTCGTCGAAGATCAGGAACGAAAGCGCCACCGACGCCGCGGCGCCCGCGATGGCCCCCGCCAGCAGGGTGCGCCGGCCCAGGCCGAACAGCATCATCACCGCGCCCATCACCAGCGGCCACACCAGGTAGAACTGCTCCTCCACCGCCAGCGACCACAGGTGCTCGTATGCGCCGCTACGGGCGCCGGGGCTCCATGGCACCCACGGCACGGCCACCACGTACCAGTTGGTCACGTACCCCAGGCCCGCCAGCAGCATGGTCTTCGTGCGGGTGACCAGCGACCAGTCGACCAGTGCCATCCACGCTGCCGTGACCGCCAGCATCACCACGAGCGCGGGGATGAGCCGGCGGATGCGCCGCATCCAGAACGCACCCAGCCGGATGCGTCCCGTGCCCTCGGCCTCGGCCACGAGCAATGAGGTGATGAGGTAGCCCGACAGCACCAAGAACAGATCGACCCCGATGTACCCGCCGCCCAACTGCGTGACGGGCAGGTGGAACATCACCACCGCGGCCACGGCGAGGGCGCGCACCCCGTCGAGGGCGGGCATGCGGGGAATCCCCGGCGGGCGGGAGATGGAACCCGGCGTCACTGGTTCAATCTACGCCGGGTGTAGCGTTGCGGCAGCACCCGCTGGAGGAATGCGTGCCGCGCCCCGCAATCTGCCTCGCCCTCGCCGCCGCCGTGCTCACGGCCACTGCCACCTGCACCAACGCCCAGGCCACCAAGGTCGCCGTCAACCCCGAGTTGGTGAACCCGGTGATCGCGAGCGCGGCGATCGCCGCGGGGCAGATCTCCCCCATTCCGGACCCCTCCGGCAGGGTGCCGCCCCCCATCGTGCCGGACTACTGGAACGTCTCGTCCGGCGCGTTCCCCATCGCTGTGACGCCCCCGTCATCGCCGTTGGAGATCGAGATCGCGGACGTCGACCTGCGCATGTCCGTCCTCTACGTCACCGACCAAGCCGCGAAGGCGATCCTCGCCAACTCTACCTACATGCGCAACCTGCCTTGGCTGTTCCGCCAGGAGCCCTCGAGCTCCGCGGGCGACGCCGCGCTCGGCGGCAACGGCACGCAGCGCATGTGGAAGATCAGCGGGTCCGCGCTGGCCGCGAAGCCCACCGCCGCGGCCATAGCCACCATGTTGAGGGCCGCCGTCGACCGCAAGTGCGTCACGCCCGCGGGGGTGAACACCTGCGGTGCGAACCTCGTAGGCGTCGACGAGATCGGGGCGTCGTTCGGCACCGCGCCCGGCGAGAGTGACGCGGGCTCGCCCGGCGCCCTGCTGAGGGAGGCCATGACCTCACTCGCCAAGCAGGAGTTCAGCCCCGGGGTGTCCTACGCCAACCGCGTGCACTTCTACCTGGCCCCGGGGGTCATCACGTCGATCTCGGCAGGCCTCGGGCCCAAGCGCACCCTCGGCGCCAACGGCAAGGAGATGCGCCGCGACTACTCGCAGGTGATGTCGGCGATGTCGCGGGCCGGCGGCGTGTGGCTCGAGATGTACCACTACCCGGGCCGCGGCAAGCCGCGCACGCCGTTCACCGGCGCCGAGTGGCGCGACGTGCCCACCCGCGTCGCCACCTTCCTGAAGGACCGCACCACCGGGTCGCGCGACCCGCTCAACTACATGCACTTCGTGCTCACCGACACGCCGGGGGCTCCCCCGCCCTCGCCGGAGCCGTGCCGGGCGTCGGTGAGCGCGGGCGCGTCGTCCAACTCCGTGGTGGCGGACCCCGACAACATCCTCAATCCGCTGCCCGAGTGCCCGTCCGCCCCTCCGCCGCCGTGCCCCGTGCTTCAGCCGAAGGTGGGCGGCGCCGGGTCGACGTCGCGGGAGGCCCGCGAGACCAGCATCCTGCCGGGCCTCCTCGGGCCCGGCAACCGCATCCTGAGCTACGCGCAGTCGTCGCTGTTCAGCGTCTCCATTTTCCGGCCCATCAACCTCGCGGTGCTGGCTCCTGACGACTCGGGCATGACCTGCCAGTGGAAGCGGGCCCAGGGCAGCACGGTCAACACGCGCATCCTCGCCAACGGCCCCGCGGCCTTCAAGGTGACGGGAACGGAGGCCGAGATCTTCGGCCAGCAGTTCCGTCAGTTCTTCATCGTCGGCTAGGTGGTCAGCCGGCAGTGTCCTGAAACTGTCGGCTGACGGCCTCCGATCACCAGCGATGCGCTGTGCGCATCAAACGAGGCTAGGTGGTCAGCCTCCGATATAGCTGAGGAAGCTTCTGCGGCAGCGTGCGGACGTCGTCGATCACCACGAAGTTGGCGTCCGAGTACATCTGCGGCAGGTAGTCCGCGCCCTCCTGGTCCACGGTCACGCAGAAGAGGTGGATCTTCTCGCGACGCGCCTCGCGCAAGGCCATCTGGGTGTCGGCCTGCGCGTAGGCGTTGTCCTGGTAGGTGTCTGAGTCGTAAGGGCGGCCGTCGGTGAGCAGGATCATCAGCTTGACGCTGCTGTCCACGCCCATGAGGCGCTTGGTGGCGTGGCGGATCGCCGGGCCCATGCGGGTCTTGCTGCGGCCGTAGATGCCGCCGATGCGCCAGCGCACGCGGTCGTCGTAGCGCTCGCCGATCTCCTTCACGGTGTAGAACTGCGCGTCGTCGCGGCCGTTGCCCGAGAAGCCGTAGATGGCGTACTCGTCGCGGATAGCCTCGAGTGCCTCGCACATCAGGATGAGGCCCTCCTTCTCGATGTCGATGATGCGCTTGCGGCCATCGATCTTGCGGTCGGTTGACGACGACATGTCCACGAGGAACGCCGTAGTGACGTCGCGGTCCTTCTTGTCGCGCTTGATGTACACGCGGTCGGTGGGCGTGATCTTGGCGCGCCGGTCCACCACATGCTCCACCAGGCCATCCAGGTCGAGGTCGTCGCCCTCGGCCTGGAACCTCATCTTGCGCATGCGCTCGGGGCGCATGAGCTGGAAGTTCCTGCGGATCTGCGTGACCACGCCGCCGTACTCGTGGAACACCGCGGCCACGAATGCCGGCACCTCGCGGGTGGCGCGCGTCTCGCGCAGCGTGCACCACGACGGCCGGTAGTCCTCGATGCGGTGGTCCCACTCGTCGTACATGAAGACCTGTTCGCCGAGGTCCTCCTCCTCGGGCTCATCGCCCTGCCCCACCTCGGGCCCGGCGCCCTCGGGGGTCATGCCGCCGGCGGAGTCGGGGGTCTCCTCGCCCTCGGCGTCGCTGCCCCGGCCGCTCTCCTCGATCTCGGCCTCGGCCTCGGCCTTCTGCGCGACGGCGTCCTCGTCCATCTGGCCCTCGGACACCTGCTGCGACTGCATGACATTGTCGGCGGCCTCCATCGACTCCGCCTCGACCTCCTCGCTCGTGTCGCCATCCTTCTCGGCGTCGCCCTCGGCCCCCTCGGCCTCGATCTGGTTCATGGCGTTGCTCTCGGGCTGCACGAGCTCCTCCATGACGGGCGGCACGAAGGGCGGCATCTCCATGGGCTCGTACTCATCCAGCGGGTTGAAGTCGACGTCGCCGGTCTCCTGCTCGCCTTCGGCCTGCTCGGGCTTCCGGGCCTGCTGGTTCATGGCGTCGTCCGAGAACGGCTCGGTGATGCCGCGGCGTCCGGCCTGCATCACCTCGTCGATCATCGAGTAGATGCGGGCGGTCACGCGGGCGGTGTCGCCCACGGTGGCGCCCTCGGCCTCGACCTCGGGCAGCATCGCGATGGCGCCCTCGCTGGCCTCGCGCACGTGCGCCGGCATGTCGTCGAACGGCGGCTCGCCGTCCATGGTGGACACCATGAGGGCGTCGATTACCTGCCCCACCTCGGGCAGGTCGGCCGGCGACGTGCCCATCTCCTCGCGGCGCAGCAGCGTCTGCTCCTGGATGAGGTCCATGTCGCGGCGGATGCCCGGGTACTGGCGCCGGATCAGCGCCTCGATGCGCTGGCCCTCCACGATGTTGAAGATGTCACGTGCCAGCGCCGACGACGGGAACAGCGCGTAGAACCTGGTGAGGTCGCTCTGGCGCCGCCATTCGGCCTCCACCGGCGCTGCGGGGAACGGGCTCTCCTTGGTGCTCATGCCGCCCCCGGTCCGTACTTGGTGGTGAGATCCTCGACGGTGTCCGGGATCTCATCGAGGGTGAAGCGGTACGTGCCGAACTCGATGCGCGCGGCGCCGTGCGCCGCCGCCACCTTGTAGGCCACGAAGTTCCGGTCGTCGTCCTCGAAGAAGCGCATGTCGGACGGGAGGATTATGTGCTCGGGCCCGAACCGGTCGACCGCGTCCATCTCGTCGGTGCCGCGCACCGCGACGTCGCGTCCCGACAGCGCCGTGGCGTATAGCTTGAGCACGCGGGCCACCTGGCGAAGCGCCAGGCCCTCGCGCAGCTCTTCCAGCACCTCGAGCGAGTACTTCGAGCCCATGCGGAAGTACCCGCGGCCCACTTCCTTGTTCTTCTCGAGCACGTCGAGGCCGCGGCGCACCCACTCGGCCGCGCCGTCGTGCGACACCCGCTCGCCGTTGAGCAGGTCGAGCATTGTGTTGGCGGCCTCCAGCGCGGCCTCGGGATCGGCAGCGGCCACCAGGCGCACCTCGTGCATGTAGCAGTCGCGGTGCTTGGGGCGCAGCCGGGCCAGGATCGGCGGCAGCGCGGCCGCCAGCTCCTGCGCGTGCTTGCGGCGCCGCTCATCGCGACGATCGCGCGCGGCCAGCAGCGACTTCAGCTCGGTGGCGCGCTGCTGCTTGGGCTCGATCTCGCGCAACTCGCGCTCGAGGTCCTCGAGCTCGGCGGCGTAGGCCTGCGTCTCCTTGTCGTCGGGCGGGCCCACAGTGGCCTCGCTGACGATCGCCACGTAGGCCTCGGTGATGGCGGGGTCGGGCGCGTGATAGAGATCGGGAAGTTGCTTGGCCACCTCCACGCCGGACTTCCACCCCACCTCGGCGATAACGCGCACCTGGTCGAGGTAGCGCTCGATGGCCTCGTCGTCGTGATCCTGGAACAGCCGCGGCAGCTGACGCGCGACCTCCACGCCCAGCTGGTACTTCAGGTCGGAGATCTCCTGGACCAGGCGCAGGTAGTCCTCGCGCCTCTCCTCGGGCACGGAGGCGAGCATGTCGCGTCCCACGTACATGCCGACGTTGCCGGCGGCCCCTCCGCCCTGGGTGGACACGCGCCGGTTCCTAAAACTGGGTGTTGACGAGCTCGAGGATCGAGCGCTGCATCTCGAGGTCGTCGGTGATCGGCCGGCAGATGGTGGCCTCGCAGGCCGCCAGCGGCTCGACGCCGCCCTCGATCAGCTGCCCGGCATACACAAGCAAGCGCGTGGAAACGCCCTCCTCGAGGCCGTGGGTGCGCAGGTTGCGCACCTTCTCGGCCACCTTCACGAGCCGCTCGGCCACGTCGCCCTCCACCCCGGACTCCTGCTTGACGATCTCCTCCTCGAGGGCGGCCTCGGGGTAGTCGAACTCCAGGGCTACGAAGCGCTGCTTGGTGGAGTGCTTGAGGTCCTTCAGCACGGACTGGTAGCCGGGGTTGTACGAGATGACCAACTGGAAGTCGAGCGGCGCCTGCACCACCTCGCCCTTCTTCTCCAGCGGCAGGATGCGGCGGTCGTCGGTGAGGGGGTGGATGACCACGGTGGTGTCCTTGCGGGCCTCCACGATCTCGTCGAGGTAGGCGATTCCGCCGGCCTTCACTGCGGTGGTGAGGGGACCGTCCTGCCACACGGTCTCGTCGCCGCGCAGGGTGTACTTACCCACCAGGTCGGAGGCCGTGAGGTCCTCGTGGCAGCCCACGGTCACGAGCGTGCGCCCGAGCTTCCAGCTCATGTGCTCCACGAAGCGGGTCTTTCCGCAGCCCGTGGGGCCCTTGAGCATCACGGGCAGGTGCGCCTCGTAGGCGGCCGTGAACAGCTCGACTTCGTTGCCGACCGGGAGGTAGTACGGCTCCTCCTCCAGGCGGTAGTCCTCCATCTTCTGGGTCTCGACCGCCATGTGCTCGGCACTCCTTGGTTCGAGTGATTCGTTGCGAAGTGGCCGATAAGCCTACAGCGCCGCGGGGGTCCGGCCCACCCCCGTCGGTCACGGTCTCAATTCGCGGGGGTGTCGTCCCCGCCCTCGGGCCAGGTGGGCGGAAGATCGAGCTCCCACTCGCCACCGTCCGGGTAGTTCTTGGCGTACCACGCCTTGAAGTTGGGGATCGTGAAGCCCACCACCGCGCGGCTCCGCGGCTCCACGCGCACCAGCACCTCGCGCTCCTCGTCGTAGATCGTGGCGGCCGGAACGGGCGCGCCGAACACCGCCGTGAAGGTGTCGGCGACCTGGTCGTAGGTGTGCAGCGACTCCGACGCGTTGCGGAGAGCGTTCTCCTCCGCGTAGTCCGGTCCGCCGCCTGTCGTGTCGTCGGCCATGCCGTGCGTCCTTCCTGCGCTCGCGAGAGTGCCGGGAAACCCGGCCGAGTGGGCTAAAGTACCGCCTTCCTGTGGGTTCTATGCCGCACTGCGGCGGGAGGAAGTGGCGGAATGCGGGGAGTCGACGCGACCCTCGAGATCCTTAAGCGCAACGGCGTGGATGCCATCTTCGGCATTCCCGGCGGCCCGCTCATCCCATTGTTCGACGCATTGTTCGACGATTCGGACCTCCGGCTCTTCCTCACGCGGCACGAGCAGGGCGCCGGCCACATGGCGGAGGGCTACGCAAAGGCTTCGGGTCGCCTCGCGGTGTGCACCGGCACCTCCGGCCCGGGCGCCACCAACCTCGTCACCCCCATCACCGACGCCTACATGGACAGCGTGCCCATGCTGGCCCTCACCGGCCAGGTGGGATCCACGCGGGTGGGCACCGACGCCTTCCAGGAGGCCGACATCGTGGGCATCTCACTGCCCGTGGTGAAGCACTCGTGGCTGGTGAAGGACGCGCATGAGTTGCCCACCGTGCTCGAGGAGGCCATCTACGTCGCCACCACCGGGCGCCCCGGCCCCGTGCTGGTGGACGTGTGCGTGGACCAGTGGGCCGTGGAGGTGGACGACTACGCCGGTCCGTTCCCGCCCGAGATGCCCGGCTACCGGCCGCCGGCATCCAGCGGCCACCCGCGCCAGCTTCAGGCCGCTGCCCGGGCGATCGCCGAGTCGACGAAGCCCATGCTCTACGCCGGCGGCGGCATCATCGCCAGCAACGCCGCAGAGGAGCTCACCCGCATGGCCGAGGTGGCACAGATCCCCGTCACCACCACCCTCATGGGCATCGGGGGCTTCCCGGCGTCCAACCCACTGTTCGTCGGCATGCCCGGCATGCACGGCATCGCGGCCAGCACCTTCGCCATGCAGGAGAGCGACCTCATCCTGGCCGTGGGCGTGCGCTTCGATGAGCGCGTGCTCTCCACCGTGATGAACGAGTGGGCACCGAACGCCAAGATCATCCACATCGACGTCGACCCGGCCGAGATCGGCAAGAACCGCGCTGCGCACATCGGCATCGCCGGCGAGGCCAAGGCGGTGCTCGACGCCCTGGCCGACGCCTACGTGCAGCAGGAGTCGCGCCACGACGACGCCGCGCGCGCCGCGTGGATGAGCCGTATCAACGCGTGGCTCGAGGAGTACCCCTACACCATCGACGACGACGAGCCGGGCGTCATCGCCCCGCAGAACGTGATCAGATCGGTTTACGACATCACCGGCGGCGACGCCATCGTTGCCACCGAGGTGGGCCAGCACCAGATGTGGGCCGCGCAGTTCTACCCGTTCGAGAAGCCGCGCCGGTGGATCACCTCGGGCGGCCTCGGCACGATGGGCTTCGGTCTGCCCGCCGCGCTGGGCGCGCAGGTGGCGTTCCCCGATGAGCTCGTGGTGGACATCGCCGGCGATGGCTCGTTCGAGATGACCCTGCAGGAGCTCTCCACCGCGCAGACCTACGGGCTGCCTGTGAAGATCGTCATCCTCAACAACGGCTTCCTCGGCATGGTGCGCCAGTGGCAGGAGCTCTTCTGGGACAAGCGGTACTCCAACACCAGCTTCGGTGAGTTCCAGCCGGACTTTGCCGCCTTGGCCGGTGCCTACGGCATCCCCGGGATGCGCATCGAGGACCCGGACGAGCTCGAGGACGCCCTGCGCGAGACGCTCTCCACCGACGGCCCCGCGCTCATCGACATCCAGGTGAACCGCGACGCCAAGGTGTTTCCCATGGTCCCGCAGGGTAAGGGCCCCGACGCCATGCTCGTGAGGGATCCCGCCAAGTAGCCGACGCCTGAGGGTGTCCGCGTCGACGCGGGATCTTCATAACGGGGGACGCAGGCACTGACCGTACTCAGCGCGAATGCACGGCAACGCGCGCACAATATGAGGGCAGCCGCTGTTCACCACCCACCCATGGGATCGAGCTGGCTTGAGCACCGCGTCCAATCAGGAAGCCGGGATGGCCATCGGGTCGCTCGCACGCCGCACCGGCGTGCCGGTGGACACCCTTCGCGCGTGGGAGCGCCGCTACGGCGTGCTGCGCCCCACTCGCACCGCGGGGGGCCAGCGCCGGTACGGCGACCGCGACGTCGAGCGCGTGCTCTGGCTCGCCGCGCGGGTGGCCGAGGGGCAGCGCATCTCGGACGCCGCCGCAGCCCTCAACGCCTTCGGGCGCGAGGGTGAGCAGGCCGGCGCCGGCGCCGGGCCTACCGACGCGCTCGCATCGCGCCTCGCCGCCACCGCCCGCCAGGGTGACGGACCGCGCGTGGAGCTCGAGCTCGACCGGGCCTTCGGGGCGCTCCCCCTGGTGCAGGCGATGGAGCTCGTGGTCTTCCCAGCCCTCGCCGAGCTGGGCCAGCGATGGGCCGAGGGCGAGCAGGTGGTGGTGGGAGAGCACATGCTGAGCGCCGCCACGGAGCGGCGACTTGCCGCACGCCTCTCAGCGGCGCGCCGCCTGCGCGGGCCCATGGGCATCGTGGCCTGCCCATCGGGCGAGCGCCACGCGGTGGGCGCGCTGTGCCTCGCGGTGCTCATGGCGCAGGACGGCTGGCGCGTGAGCTTCCTCGGCGCCGACACGCCGCTCCCCGACGCCGACTCCATCGCGCAGGCGCGTCGCGCCCGGGCCTGCGTGGCCGTGTGCACAAACCCCGGATCGGCCACGATGGCTGCCGGGCAGATCGCCGAACTGTCGAACGCCCAGCTGTGGGTGCTGGCCGGGCCCGACGCACCCGACCCCGGCGCGCACCAGATGCCCGTGTGGGGCCCCACGCTCGAGGATGCCCGCACTGCGGCGGCCCTGCGGGCGGCCGACTCCGGCTCGCGGTAGCCCCGGACGCAGCGAGGGCACCGGTCGGAGGCCCTCCCCGGTGACTCCCGTCCCCGACGCGGGTTACCTGCCGCGTACCGTCAGTCGGATACCGCGCCACGGGTTGACGGCGTACCCGGGAATCGTCTGCGGGGTGGTGCCCACCGCCGACAACCACATCTGGTACGCCGTGGCCGTAACGACGCCGCCGTGCCAGCGACGCCAGACGATCTTGGGGTTCTGATCGGGCGGCGGCGCTGAGATGGTATCGGTGGTCTCCACCACGTTGCCACCCTGGTCGAGCGTGCCCCAGGGCGAGCGCGTGGCCGCCTGCCCCACGGTGCTCACGTTGCCCACGTAGATCTTCGCGGCGGGAACGAACGGGGTGATCGCGCACTGCGCGGCGGTGAACTGCGACGGGCACCAGTTCGGGGCGATGCCGGGCAGCGCCTCGAAGCTCGCCAGCGGCTGCGTGCCGGCGTTGGTCACGTTGCCGTTGGCGTCGAGTTGCGTCTGGTTGGGCTGCTGGCCCGACGCGCACCCCTGGGTGTCCACGGCGCAGTTGGTGTAGATGCCCGGGTTCGTCGGGTAGTCCCACCATGAGAACTTGCCGCCGCCGTTCGGGTCGAAATAGGCGGCCTTGATCCACTCATCCTGGCTCGACACCGCGAATCCCGACTTCAGGTTGCGCGTGGCCTTGCGGTTCTTCATGGTGTACTGGCCGGTCTCGGTCTTGGTCGAGAGCCGCACGGTGAACGTGGTCACGGCCAGTCGCGTGCCGGCGGGCGTGGTGACGAACCTCCGACGCTTCGACAGCTGCGTGCCGTTCTGGATCGAGTTGGCCAGGCGGGCGCCGCGCGAGAAGTCACCCTGGTTGTAGGGCTTGTTGGCCCACACCGGCGATGACACGTAGTACCGCTGGCCGCGCGGGGAGCGCATGTTCTTGTTGATCGACCCGTACTTGGGCCACATGCGCGAGCTCTGGGCGATGTCCCACAGGTGGCGCGGGTTGCGGCCCAGTGGGTCCGCGGTGTTGAGGAACGTCACGTACTGCGCGGTGGTGAGCTCGGTCTCGCCGATCTGGTACGGGTACGCCACGCTGCCCACCTGCATGCAGGACGTTGCCGAGACCTTCTGCACCGACGGATCGGGGTTGGCGCTGACGGCCGCCCGCACCGCGGGGAAGGCCTGCAGGCACGCGGCACGGTTCGGGTAGACGTCGTTGTAGAAGGGGATGATCCACGCGGCGTTGTTGCCCGGCGACGCCACCCGCACCGTGCTGAGCGAGATGACGCCAGGGTTGGACGGCGGGGGCGGCGGGATCTCGCTCACCGTGCCCGGCAGGAAGTTCGCCGTGTAGAGGTAGCCGGCGGCGTCGGAGGTGATGCCGATGGGCCGCTTGCCGGTCTGCGCGATCACCGTGGACTTCCCGCCCGGCGTGATCTGCGACACGCTGCTGGCGCCGTCATTGGTGGTGTAGACGTTGCCGTAGGGGTCGACGGTGATGCCGATGGGGCGACGACCCGTGCTTCCGAGGATCGTCGAGGTGCCCGACGGCGTGATCTTCGAGACGTTCCCGGAGTTCCAGTTGGCGGTGTAGATGTTGCCGCTCCCGTCGATGTCGATGGCCTGCGGCCACGCACCGGTGGTACCGAAGGTCGACGCCGCGCCGGCGGAGGTGATCTTGGTGACGGTATCCGCGCCCTCGTTCGCCGTGTAGACGTTGCCGGCGGGGTCGAGCACGATGCCCAGCGGGCGGGCCCCGGTGGAGCCCAGCACCGACGACGCGCCGGCCGGGGTGATCTTGGTCACCGTGCTGTCGAGGTAGTTCGTGGTGTAGACGTTGCCCGCGGAGTCCACGGCGATGCCGATCGGCTGGCGTCCGGTGGTGCCGAGCGTCGACGACGCGCCGGCCGGGGTGATCTTGGTCACCGTGCCGTCGCCGAGGTTGCTGGTGTACACGTTGCCCGCCGAGTCGAGGGCGATGCCGCGCGGCGTGGATCCGGTGGTGCCGAGCACCATCGACTTGCCCGTGGGCATGATCATGGTGACGGTGTTGGCACGGGAGTTCGCCGTGTAGACGTTGCCCATGGCGTCGACGGCGATGCCGTCTGGGCCGGCACCGGTCTTCGCCAGCAGCGACGACCCGCGCAACGACGGGGCCGCGGTGGCCGACTGCACCGCAACGCAGGTCACGAGGGTGCATGCAAGCGCGGCCAGGGCGATGCGGCGAGCCGCCTTGGGGCCGGGGGTTCTGTGCATGACGTCGGGTCCTTCATTGGCGACGGGGTCGCCCGGAGTATGCCACAGGAGAAATGCTGGCCTGCCGCAGGCCTTCCCCACGGCGGGGAGGGCCCTACTCGTCGTCGACGACGAACTTGTACGAGTAGTAGATGTCGCCCTCGTGCCCGAGCTTCATGCGGCGGAGCGTGGCGGCCACCCGGGTGCCCACCTCCACGGCGTCGGGGTCCACGCCCATGACGGGCGCGGGCAGGTTGACGCCCTCGTCCATCTGGATGTGCCCCACCACGTAGGGCTCCTGCCCCAGGAACTCGCGGGGTGGGTAGTACACCACCGTGTAGTTGGTGATCTCGCCCTTGCCCGCGAGCTCGAACTCGCTCAGGGAGTCGCCTCCGCACTTGTAGCAGTGGCTGCGCTCCCACCAGGGGCTGAGCTCGCCGCACTTGTCGCACTTCATGGCGAACAGCTGCAGCTTCGGCGGCCCGAGCCGCGAGAACTCGATCGCGGATACGGTCATCGGCTAGCCCTCGCGTTGGTAGATGTGGATGGCGCCCACCGAACCCGGGCCGCCACGACAGGCCGAGATGCCGATCTCGGCGTCCTTGCGCAGCATGCCCTCGGGGGCGGTGCCGCGCAGCTGCTCGACGATGTCCACAGCCTGGGTGCTGCCGGTGGCGCCCAGCGGGTGGCCCTTGCACAAAAGGCCGCCCGACGGGTTGATGGCGATCGTGCCGTCGAGCCAGGTCGAGCCGTCCTCGGCGCCCTTCCAGCCGTCGCCGCGCTCGGCGAAGCCCAGGCCCTCGATGCCCAGGGGCTCCTGGATGGCGAACGAGTTGTAGATCTCGGCCACGTCCACGTCGTCGGGCCCGATGCCGGCCATCTCATAGGCGCGCTCCACGGGGCGGGCGAAAAGGTTGTAGGCATCGTCCAGCGTGTCGCTGGCCTGGTACCAGGTGCCCGATCCCATGCTGGTGGCGGTGATGAACACCTGCGGCTTATTCGCCTGCGCCTCGAGGATCTCCGGGCGGCACAGCACCAGGGCCGACGCGGCGTCGGTCATGGGGCACACCTCATACAGCTTGAGCGGGTCGGCCACCTTGGCGCTCTTCATCACCTCGTCCACCGTGCACTCGAAGCGCAGGTGGGCCGACGGGTTGCGGGCGCCGTAGTAGTGGTTCTTGACCGACGTGTGGGCGAGGTCCTCCTCGCTCACGCCGTAGGTCTGCATGTACTTGCGCGCGGTGAGCGCGGTGCCCGAGGGGAAGGTCAGCCCGGAGAAGTACTCCTCCTTGCTGTCGGCGGCCTGGGCGATGATCGAGGTGCCCTCGACCGTGGCCAGGTCGTTCATCTTCTCGCAGCCCAGCACCATGACGGTGTCATAGAGCCCCGAGGCGATGGCCACGCAGCCCAGGTGCAGGGCCCACGCGCCGGTGCCGCAGGCGGCCTCCACGCGCACGGCCCCGGCCGGGACCACGCCCAGGTGGTGCGCCACCATGAGGCCGGTGGAGTTCTCGTAGTTGAAGCCGACCGAGCCGACGTTGCCCACGTAGAGCATCTGGATGTCCTGCGGGGACACCCCGGCGTCGTTCATGGCCTTGCGCCCGGCCTCCACTGCCAGGTCCTGGAGCGACTTGTCGTGCTGGATCTTGTGCGGGGTCTTGCCGATCCCCAGGACGCCGACCTTCATGCCTTCCTCCACTCCTTCGCCTAGTGGGGCTGCTGCTGGCGCCCCTCTGTCCAGCGGTAGTAGGTGCCGACGGCGATCTCCTCGCCAGCGTCAATCATCTCACGTGCGCCGACCGACTTCGGCTTCCTGGTGACCTCCATCTCCTGCGCGACCGCCTCGCCGCCACCGTAGGCCAGGGCCAGCAAAGTGCTGCCCTTGCGCGAGGCGTCGAGTCCCAGGCACAGCGCCAGCCCCACCGAGGCGGCGCCGACGTTGCCGATGTCACCCACGAACTGCGTGGATTCCAACTGCTTCGGCTGCGCGCCGAGGCGTGCGAGCCCGCGCAGCACCTGCGGGTGCGGCTGGCTCGGGCAGATGCTCGTGTACTTGCCCGTGGGGCGCTCGGTGACCTTCTCGAGGCCCTTGGCCGCGGCGCCGGTGGCCCGGGCGTAGGCGTCGAACAGTACCTCGAGCCGGAACCGGGGCTCCTGCTCGCGGCCGAGCATCCACACGTCGAAGACCTCCTCCGCCGCCCGCGACTGCGGACCCAGGGTCGCGATGCCCTCGGCCTTCTTGCCGGGATCGATCACGAAGGCGGTGGCCGCGCCGGCCGAAAGCACGTCGGCGACGCGGTCGCGGTAGCTCACCAGGTGATCGGTGGCCACTACGAGGGTGGGGCCCACGTCGAGGGTCTGCGCGATGCGGAATGCGTCGAGCAAACCCGTGGCGTTGGCGCCCAGGTCGATGTGCACGGCCCCAGCGTCCAGGCGCAGGGCCAGGCCGAGGGTCTGCGACATCTTGCGCAGTTCGAAGGGCGGGGCCTGGGTGGTGGTGATGACCGCCCCCAGGCCCCTCTCGCCCTTCAGTGCCTGGCGCGCCGCCTCGTAGGCCATCGTGAGGGTGTCCTCATCGAGGCCCGGGGTGGCGAGCCCGCGCGACCGGGGACGTCCCGGTCGCCCGTAGAACTTCTGGATCTCACCGAGCGGCGCCCGATACTGCGGTACGTAGGCCCCGTAGCTGGTGAGTACCGCCATTAACTAGCGCTTCACCTTCACACCGGCCTCTTCGCGATCCCAGGTGTCCGCCGTAATGCCCTCGTCGCGCAGCTTGACCTTCTGCACGCGCTCGGTGGGCGTCTTGGGCAGGGCATCCACGAACCGGATGTAGCGCGGCACCATGAAGTACGGCATGCGCTCGGCCATGAACTCGGTGAGCTCAACCATGTCCGGCACGTCGCCCTCGGCCACGCACACGATCATGATCTCATCCTCGCTCGAGGCACCCTCGCCGGCCTTCACGCCGATGGCGGCGGCTTCCTTCACGTTGGGGTGCTCCGACACCTGGCGCTCCACCTCCATCGACGAGACGTTCTCGCCGCGGCGCCGGATGTAGTCCTTCACGCGGTCCATGAAGTAGATGTACCCGTCGTCGTCCATGCGGCCGAGGTCGCCGGTGTGGAGCTTCAGGTTCTTGAAGTCATCCGCCGTCTTCTCGGGCATGCCGTAGTAGGCACGCATGATGATGTTCGGGATCTTCATATCCACCACGATCTCGCCCGGGGTGTCGGCGGGAAGCGGGCGGTCGGTGCCCGGCTCCACGATGAACACCTCGTAGCCGGGGTTGGCCCGGCCGATCGAGCCCGGCACCGGCGGCTGCGTGGGGTCCATGTAGGTAGCCATGCCGGTCTCGGTGAGGCCATAGCCCTCGATGAACTTGACGCCGAAGCGGTCCTGGAAGTCGTAGTAGATGTCCTTCGGCGTCGGCGCGGCGAACACGGTGTGCACCTTGTGCGCCTTGTCGAGGTCCGACGGCGGGATGTTCCAGATGAAGTACGACACCGCGCCGATCGAGTTGAAGATGGTGGCCTCGGCGTCGATCACCTGCTGCCAGAACTGGCTCGACGAGAAGCGCTCCACGTATGCGATGCGGGCGCCGGCGACCAGGGCCGGGTAGCCCGACAGCACCTGGGCGTTGCTGTGGAACAGCGGCAGGCACGAGAAGAAGGTGTCCTCCGCCAGCTCCTCCTGCGACCGGCCGGCGGTGGCCGACACGACCTCCAGCAGGCCGCGTGCCGAGAAGTAGTCGGCGGCGTTCTGCTTGATCACGCCCTTCGAGCGACCGGTGGTGCCTGAGGTGAACATGATGCGGGCGTCATCCACCCACGAGTACTCCACGCCGTCGGGCTCGCTATCGGGCGAGTCCATCAGCGCCTCGAGCGTCTCCCACTTGAACGACGGGTCGGGGCCCTCCTGGTTGCCCGTCTTCATCACGATGACGTGCTCCAGCATCGGGAGCTCCTTCGCGATGAAGTCCAGGCGGTCGAGGAAGATGTCCGAGATGAACAACTTCTTGGCCTCGACGAGGTTGATGGTCCAGGACAGGAAGTCACCCTTGTAGGCGGTGTTGATCGACGACATCACGGCGCCGGCCTTGAGGACTCCGTACCAGACCGGCAGGAACTCCTCGCAGTTCGGCAGCATCACGCTGACCGACTCACCGTGCGTCACGCCGCGGGCCAGGAGGCCGTTGGCCACGCGGTTGGCGCGGGCGTTGACCTCGCCGTAGCTCACCCACCCGTTGTCCGCGAACTTCAGGTAGTCGCGGTCCGGGTGCGCCTCGGCCTTCTCGCGCAGCACTTTGGCAAGGATCCACTGGGTGGGATCCTCCTTCGCGTACCAATCACTCCAGTCAGCCATCGCCGTTTCTCTCCTCGTGAGGCTCTCGGTTAGCGGTGCCCGCGGCGTCAGGCGGGCGTGAACTTGGGCAGGGTGATCTCGTCGGTGACGTCGTCGAAGACGATCTGCACCTTCATGCCGATCTTGACGTTCTCGGGGTCCAGCGACGGGTAACCATCCTCGTCCTTCACGAGGATGGTCATCATGCGCGGGCCCTCGTCGAGGTCGACCAGCGCCACGATGTGCGGCGGGTCGCCCTTGTAGGCCTTGCTCGGCCCGATGAAATGGACTGAGTACGTATAGATGGTGCCGTTGCCCGTCGCCTCGATCCACGATGTGCGGCTCAGCGTGCCGGGGGCATACCTTCGCGGGTACCAGAACGGCTTGCCGGTGTCGTCGGCAGGCAGCAGGAACCTGTGCTCCTTCAGGGCCTCCCAGAACTCCTGGTCCTCGGGACGCAGGTCGGGGAGGGGCTTGGTGTATTCGGGCTTCTCGGACATGTCGCGGTGCCTCCTGGTTCTCGTCGTGGCAGTGGGCTATGCCGCCGACGGCGGCTCGCTGGAGAGCACCAGCGCGCTCGTGGCCGCGAGGATGCCGCCCGACCCGTTCGTGATCGCGAGCTTCGCGCCGGGAACCTGGTGGTTGCCGCCGTTGTACTCGGTCTTGTCCGAATCATCGGCCTCGCCGCGCAGTTGCAGTACGGCCTCGACGATGTGATGCATGGCACCGAGGTGCGCCTGGCGAATGAGCCCGCCGTGCGTGTTCATGGGGAGCTTGCCGCCCAGCTTGGCGTTGCCCTCCAGCACCCAGTCACCCGCCTCGCCGGGGCCGCAGATGCCGAAGCCCTCCAGCGCGATGAGCGGGGTGAACGAGAACGAGTCGTAGATCTCGGCCACGTCGAGGTCCTGCGGGGTGATGCCGGCGACCTCCATCGCGCGACGGCCGGCGCGGCCGAGCCCGTCGCGCACCGAGGCCACCGACTCGGCCTCGGAGATGTACTGGTGCGAGAAGCCCTCGCCGATGCCGGTGATGTACACGGGCTTCTTCTTCATGTTCTTGGCGCGGGACTTTGTGGTGACGATGAACGCCGCGGCGCCATCGCTCACCAGCGAGCAATCCTTCGCGTGGAATGGGGTGGCGATCCAGCGGTCGGCCATGATGTCGTCGATGGTCTCGACATCGCGGAGCATGGCGTTCCACTTGAGGGCGGCGTGCTCCGACTGGGTGGCCACCACGGCCGCCAGGGCCTCCTGCGGGATGTCGTGCTCGTACATGTAGCGCTGGGCGAGCAGGCCGTATCCGCCGATGGTGGTCAGGCCGAAGGGGGCCTCGTACGCGCCGTGGCTCATCTCGCGGGCCATGGCGATCATTCCCGACGCCGAGATGCCCGAGCGGGTGTTGTCGCCGCGCACGCACAGCACGACCTCCGCGAGGCCGGCGTCGATGGCCATTGCGGCCTGGACGGCCATCAGGGGCGCCGTGGCACCGCCGACGGCGACAGAGGAGAAGTAGCCGGGCTTCATGCCCATGTAGTCGGCCAGCGTCGTCGAGTGCATCAGCGTCGACTCCACGAACGAGAACGCGGTGACGATGCCGTCAACGTCCTTGAGCTCGAGGCCGGCGTCCTCAAGGGTGATGCGGGTGACCTCGGTGAGCAGCTCGAACGAGCCGCGGTCCGAGATGATGCCCTGCTCTGTCTCACCCACACCGGCGATGCAGATGCCCTTCTTCAGCATCCGGCGCGCTTGCTTGACGTCCGGCGTTCCCTCTGCCATTCCGTAGTCCTCCACGTGGTTTGAATCGGTCGCGGGCGCGGCGGAGACGACCACCGAACCCGAGGGCATCGGGACGCCTTGGCAACGACCGGAACGTGATCGAGCGACCCTGTGATGGGTCACGCTGCTTACCGGTTGAGGAAGTTACCCACCCGGGGGCGGCTTTGCACGAGAACGGTCATCGGCCCCTGTGACGGTGAGTCAGGCGTCAGGAGCGCCGCGCAGGGGCAGGCCCGCGCGAAGCTCGGAAATGCCCTCGGCGCACACGCCGTGCTCCAGCCACGGGCACCCCTTGCACAGGTGCGTAAGGTCATCCGGGGCCACGCGCTCGCGCACCCGGGCCCGCAGGTCGTCCCAGGGCATCTCGACACCCGACTCCACGCCCAGCACCCCGGCCACGCGGGCGTCCTGGCGCACCACCGACTGGCCGTACTGCAGGCAGCCGCCTACCGAGAGCGACGGGCAGGCCCTGCACACGGCGTCCGATCCCACCCGCACGAGCACGCGGATCCCCGGCTCATCGCGAAGGCGCGCCACGATGCCCGCCAGCGACGCCACGAAGCCCTCCGAGTAGCCCATTCCCCGGAACCCATGCACGCACAGCGCATGGTGGGCGCTCAGCTCGATGAGGTCGTCGGGCATGGCTGCAGGCTAATGCCCCCCGCGGCTAGGCGCCGGCGGTGTCGAGGCGCGGGGGGCCGGCCGCCATGAGGGCGTCGGCAATGGCCTCGGTGAGGAACTGCACGCGCGCCCACAGCAGGGCGGCCTCGCGGGCGCGGGCGGTCTCGGGCGCGCGCTCCCACAGCGGAGCGGCAACGTCGGAGCCCGACAGCCCCTCGGGAGTGGTGCGCGCGACAGCGTCGTCCACCAGCTCGCGGTTTCTGAGCAGGTGCTCCGACTGCCACTCGGTCACGCGCCTCGCGAACGCCGGGCCGTCGTCCCCGCCGGGGTGGCACGTGGTGCCGATGCCCTCGGCGAACAGCCGGCCGAGCGATCGCAGCTCCACCTCGCGGTGGTCGTCGTTCGGGTCGGCGGCGCGCCCGCGCTGCTCGGCCCTGGACTCCTCGTCGAGCCGCAGGGCCTCAAGGCGCTCCTCGCCCGATGCCAGCCACTTGTCCATACCTGAGGTGAAGTCGGCGGGCGCGGCGGTCCAGTTGGCCTGGATCGCCGCGGCCAGGTGCCGCAGCCACGCGCGGGCGGATGCCTGCCGGGCGCGGTCGAGCCGCTCCTCCGGGTTGGGGAGCCCCTGCCCGCCCTCGGCGGCCATGAACTCCTGGATCAGGGCCTTCGAGCCCTCCTCCTTCATCTTCTCGTCGAGGGCGGGGCGGTTGTCGACCATCCAGGCGACGAGGGTCGCCCCGAGCTGCTCGGCGCTGTACTCCTGTTCATCAGGCACGCGGCGACGCTACCATCGGCTCCCGAAACCCGGTAACCGAGATCGGTGACTAAGGAGAACTGGTGGCCGACGATCCGTACTACAGCAAGGAGACCGATACCTATCGCGTGATCCACAAGGGTCACCCGAGCGCGTCTGCGGTGACGAACACCGAGGGTGTCACGGTCTTCTTCGACCCGGACAACAACGACGTCCTGGGCTTCTCGATCGCGAACTTCTCGAAGTACTACGAGGACCACGTCACACCCGAGGGCGAGTTCGAGGTAGTGCTCCCGGCCCGCGTGCCGGCGAACCTCGAGGAGGAGATGGACTTCGACGAGGAGAGCATGACCACCAACGTCAGGATCGCCGAGATCTACTAGCCCTCCGGCGGTACTCGCGCCGTCCCACCCGGCGGCCCGTAGAGGCCCTCCCCCTTTCGCGGTATCGATGCAGCCGGAGGGGGCGTCGCGGCACGGGCCGGCAGGCGGGAGATCGGTGGGATCTGGTCAGCGGGACAGCAGGTCTGCGACCCCGGGAAGCACCTCGGGCGACGGGCGGGGGATGATCAACGTGGCATAGCGACCGTAGTGCGTGCGCGTGGTGCCCACGATGGCCAGCTTCGATCCATGCCTGAGCGGCACGGAGGGCAGCATGGCCATGGGGTCGGTGCGCAACTGGGTGTCGATCACCAGGAAGAGGTCGCTCCACGCGGCCATGTCCCAGGCGCGGATGATCGCCTGCTCCACCAGGGGCTCCCCCCACAGCGTGCCCGTGGGCCGAAGCGGATAGCCGCAGCCGTCGCGCGTGCAGCGCGGCACGCCGTCGTCGGATGCCGCGGCGAGCCCTCTTACCTCGGAAAGCGCGTAGACGTCGTCGCACCGCGTGCACCGGCACGACAGCACGTTGGCGTGCACCTCGATCAGGTCGCCCTCCCCGGCCTTGCCGTGCAGGTGATCCACCGCCTGCGTGATGATCGCCTTGATCACCCCTGCGGCCTCGAGCCGCCCGAGCGCCACGTGTGCCTCGGTCACCTCGCGCTGCGATGCCTCCACCGCGCGGGGCAGCCAGTTGTCCCAGAATCGCGCCGGCTCGGTGAGCAGGACCTCGAGGCTCGCGGCCTCCCCCCAAGCGCTGCCGGCGGCCTTGGCCTCGGTTTCCTCGGTGGCGCCCAGGCGCACGCCGGTCATGGCCACGCAGCGGTCCGACTGGGCGAGCAGGTCGGCGAGCGCCCGGATGTCCGCATCGAGATCGTCCGCCATCGGCGCAGCCTACGAGACCACGACGGGCTCGGGGCGGCGCAGGGCGTCCACCGCGCGGATTCCCACGGTGCCCACCCACAGGGCCGCGCATGCGCTGGTGACGGCCAGGATCAGCAGCGCCGTGGTGAGCCCGAGGGCGTCGGCCAGCACGCCCACGACCAGCAGCGGAATGGAGAACCCGCCCAGGTAGCAGGCCACGTAGTAGGCCGAGAGCAGCTTGCCGCGATGCTCCACGGGCGCGATCTCGGTGGTGAGGTCCACGCCCCCCTTCATGATCAGCCCGCACGCCGCGCCGGTGATGGCCACGCTCACCAGCAGCAGGGTCTCCGACTTCAACGGCGCGGCCGCCACCGCGCCGAAGAACGCCACCGCGCCCACGGCGAGGCCGATGAGAATCGCGCGGCGCGGCGCCATGTTGGGCACCAAGGCCTGGCTTATCGCGCCGCTCACCAGCACCAGGAACCCCGCGGCGCCCACCAGGGCGTAGCTGGTGATGCCGAGCACCCGCACAGTGAACACCGGGATCAGCGACAGCGACACGCCGTCGAAGAGGCTGAGGATCATCCCCGACGGCACGAGCACCCGCCAGAACACCGACCTCCCGCGCGCGGGTACCTCGAGTGCCAGGCGAATCGGACGCCGGCCGCGCTCGATCACGGTCTCGGGCAGGAACACCACGATGCCCGCGGCGATCGTTAGCAGCACGAGGTGCGCTGCGAAGGGCAGCTGGAACGGATCGGGCGCGTACTGGATGAGGATTCCGCAGATGCCCGGGCCCAGCCCGAGGCCCAGCCGCACCGAGATGCTGGCGAGCGCCGACGAGAACCGTCGCTTGCCCGTGGGGCTGGCATCGACCAGGAACGCCGTGCAGGTTCCGAAGAACGCCCCGGTCGCCGCGCCCTGCAGCCCGCGGGCGATGAGCAACCCGGTGAGGCCGGGCTCGCTGAGGATGATCACCTGCGCCACGGCCAGCGTTCCGATGGCGCCGAGCAGCACCGGGCGCCGGCCGATCTGGTCGGAGAACTGCCCCAGCGTGAGCATCGACGGCACCAGCGCCGCCACGTAACAGAGCAGGAAGAGCGTGACGACGGTGTCGTTGAAGCCCAGATCCTCCTGGTAGAGCGGGATGAGGGGGGTGATGAGGCTGGTGCCCATCGCGAAGAAGAGCAGCACCACCCATGTCCGCCACACGCGCCCCATTGGCCCGGACTCTATGGCGTGCGGGCGCCTACGTGGCGCGCAGCGCGACCGCATGCCAGCGGCCCACCGACTCGCGGCACACCTGCGCCAGGCCGCGCATACCCCAGGCGGCCGCCACGTCGTCCATGTCGTCGGCCTGCAGGCCCGACACCAGCACGGCCGCGGGCACGGGATCACCCGGCACCGACAGCAGGGCGTCCTGCGCCACCCGGGGGGCGTTCACCAGCACAACGCGACCCGCCACCTCATCGGGCGCGAGCACGCCCAGGGCCGCACGGCGCACCGAGACCAGGGCATCGAGCCCGCTGGCCCATGCCGACTCCCGGGCCTGCGTGACGGCCTGCGGGTCCAGGTCCACGGCCAGCACCGGGCCCCGCCCCAGGCGCGCCCACGCGAGCGCGAGGATGCCGCTGCCGCATCCGGCATCGAGCGCCGGGCCATCGGGAAGGTCGGCGAGCATGTCCAGGCACATGCCCGTGGTGGCGTGCTCGGCAAGGCCGAAGCCCTCGCCATCCACCAGCACCACCTCGGGCATGCCGGGCGGGGCGGGCGCATGGCCCGGCGAGCGGCGGTACACGCCGCCGCCCACCGCCGCGGGAAACGGCAGCGGAGCAGCGGGCCGGTCATCGGGCCGCCACGGCAGCGCCACGGTCGCCAGCCGCGCGCGCTGCTCATGGACGTCCCGGCCACCCGCGAGCGGCGCCAGCACAAGTCCGCCGGGCACCCAGCCAACGGGCTCCAGACCGGCCAGCAGCGGGAACTGCGCAGCCAGCGCCGCCGGGTCGCCGCTGACCACGATGCGGGACGGCACGGCGCTCCTAGACTCACCCACCGTGACCACCGCATCCACCGAGATGATCGACGTCGCCCGCTACGCCGTGCAGGAGACCGGCCGCATGGACATCGACCAGCGGCTCGACCTCATCGCCGCCGGCGCCCGCGCAATCGCGGCCGGGGAGCAGGCCATCGAGGACCTCGCCGTGGCCGAGGCCGGCCAGGCCCGCAAGTTCGCGCGGCGCGAGATCGGCAGCGCCCTCGACCTGCTCGACGCCCTGCCCGACCTGGCCGAGGCCATACGGCCGCGCGAGGTGCCGGCGCGATCGGGCACCACCCATCTGGAGTTCGCGCCCTATGGCGTGGTGTTCGGCTGGCACTCGGCGAATTCTCCCATCTGGGTGCCCACGCTCATCGCGGCGTCGGCGTTCGCGGGCGGCAACGCGGTGCTGGCCCGCCCCTCGCGCCGCGTGGGGGCGACCACCGCCCGCGTGCTCGAGGCGCTCACCTACCGCTGGCCGCTGGGTGCGGTGCAGGTGGTCAGCGCGCCACCCGACGAGGCCGAGGCCCTCATCGCGGCCCCGGGCGTGGATGCCGTGGTGGCGCACGCGTCCACGGCCACGTGCCGCCGCCACCTGGCGCGGCTGTCGGCCGCATACGCCGAGGGCGCCACCATGCGCCCGTACATCCCCGAGGCCTCGGGCAACGACGCCATCATCGTGCTGGACGGCGCCGACATGGACCGCGCGGCCGACGCCGCGGCGCTCGGCGGGTTCGCCAACGCCGGGCAGCTGTGCATGGCCGCCAAGCGCATCATCGTGGAGCGCGCCGCGCGTGACGAGTTCGTGCCCCGGCTCATCGAGGCCGTGCGGGGGCTCGTTACCGGTCCCGCCGACGACGAGCGCACCGACGTGGCCCCCATCGCCTCCACCGCCCTGGCCCGGGCGGTGGACGACCTTGAAGAGGCCCTCGCGGCGGGCGGCAAGGTGATCACGGGAGGCGGCGCGAGCGCCGGGGGTGACAGTCACCCCCATGCTGGCGTCCCCTTCGAGCCGACCGTCGTGCTGCTTCCCCGATCCGCGCTTCACGTTCGCCTGTGGCGGGACGAGTCGTTCGCCCCGCTGCGCGGCCTGGCGATCGCGGATGACGCCCGGCAGGCCGTGGCGCTGGCCAACGACACGCCGTTCGGCCTCGGGGCCGCGGTGTTCGGGCCGCATGAGGCCGCCATGAACGTGGCCACCGCGCTCAAGGGCGCGCGCATCACCGTGAACGAGGGACCGCTCTACCAGGACCCGCACCTGGTGGTGGGCGGCATCGGCGATTCCGGCCTGGCCGGCGCGCGGCCCAAGGTGGAGCAGCTGGTGTTCGCGCGGCGCGTGCACGTGGCCGCGCCGGGGTAGCGCCCTAGGCCAGCACCCGCAGGTGCTGCCAGCGGATGAAGGCCTCGAGGCCCGGCTGGCCGAGCTCTGCGCCCACGCCCGACCCCTTCCATCCGGCGTACGGCGCATAGGGCACCACCACGCGCCAGCCATTCACCACCACGGTGCCGCACTCGATGCGCTCGGCCACCTCGAGCGTGCGCCGCGAGTCGCCTCCCACCACGTACGACACCAGGCCGTAGTCGGGGCGGTTGGCCTCGGCGATGGCGTCCTCCACGTCGTCGTAGGGCATCACCGCCAGCACGGGCGTGAAGGGCTCCTCGTCCACCAGCAGCACGCCCGGCCCGGCACCGGTCACCAGCGCGGCCTCCACGTAGTTGCCGTCCAGCAGGGCGCCGCCCTCCACGGTGGCGCCCTTCGCGCGAGCGTCATCGAGCAGCATCGCGTGCCGGTCGCGCCCGCGGTCGGTGGCCATCGGCCCCAGCTGCAGCGCAGCGATTCCCGGCCGCAGGCGATCCAGGAACTCCTGCTCCATCGCACGCGGCACCAGCACGCGGTTCACCGAGTAACAGGCCTGCCCGCAGTTGGCGAAGCCCTGCACCAGGGCCACCTCCACCGCGGTGTCGAGGTCGCCGTCGTCGAGGATCACCAGCGAGCCGTGGCCGCCGAGCTCGAGCGACAGGGCCTTGAGGCGCGGCGACGCCCATGCAGCGATCTGCTCGGCCACCCGGCGCGATCCGGTGAACGCCACCTTGTCCACGCCCGGGTGGGTGCAGAGCGCCTCGCCCAGCACGGGCCCGTCGCCCGTGATGCACGACACCACGCCGTCGGGCAGGCCGGCCATGGTTGCCAGGTCGCACAGCATGCGCGCAGCCAGGGGGGCCTCCTCGGCGGGCTTGACGATCATGCAGCACCCCGCCGCCAGCGCGGGGCCCATCTTCCAGAGCACGAGGGCCACGGGGAAGTTCCACGGGGTGATGGCCGCCACCACGCCGATCGGAGCAGGCCGCACGATCGATCCGGTGGAGAGCGTGGGGCCCGGCAGCTGCATGGTCCACAGGCGCTCGGCCTCGCCCGCGAAGTGGTGCATCACCTCGCACGCGCGCGCCACCTCGGCCTGGGCCTCCCCGAGCGGCTTGCCCTCCTCGCGGTGGATGGTCTCGGCCAGCACGGGCTGGTGCTCGTCGAGCACGGCGGCGTAGCGGCGGATCGCCTCGGCCCGCCCCTGCGGCCCCAGGGCATCCCAGCCGGGCAGCGCCGCGCGCGCACGGGCCACCGCGGCATCGACGTCCTCGGGGCGCCCCGCGGCGATCTCGGCGATGACCTCGCCGGTGGCGCGGTCATCAACGGGGAGCCAGTCCGGGGTGTCGACCCGGGAGTCGCCGATCACCAGGGAGTAGCGCGGTGCGGGCATGCCATCACCCTACCGCCGACGTCAAAGAGGCGTCCGGCCGGCTAGGCCTTGTCAGGCACGCGCACCACATGTCGCACGCGCCACGCCGGGTCATAGCCCGGGACGTCCTGAATATCGGCGTGGGAGAGCCGGCGCGCGTCCTGGGCATCGGCGGCCCACACCTCGAGCTCATGTACGTCGCGTCGCTCGAAGAAGTCGTCCTTGGCCTCCCACACCGCGTACACCACACGGAAGCGGTGGGTGCCCGGGGCCTGTGGCGTGAGGGGCTTGAGCACGCCGAGCGACCACTTGTCCTCACCGCTCCGGCGCTCCTCCAAATGGCGCCGCGCAGTGGTGCGCGCTCCGGCCAGGTCAGGCGCTTCGAAGACCACTCGGCCGGCGACGCGCGGGCGCCGCGCGCCGGGTGGACGCCGGAGGATGGTGATCTCCCATGAAGGGTCGGAATCCATGGACGCGGCACTCTACCCATGCCCCGTCTGATTTGGCCGGAGTACAACGGGACGATTATTATGCACCAAAGCATACCGGTTGCCGTTTCGGGGGCGACCACCCGCAGGCCGCGGCTAGGGTCGTGCACGGACGCCGAGGCATCCCCCGATGGCGGGTGAGCCTCCGCCTCGCCCAGCACCGCCGCAGGAGACATCCATGAAGCCCGTCGTCGTCACCGCCAGCGCCATCGCCCTGGCGGCAGCCCTCGCCCCCGCCGCGCCGGGGCAGGCATCCAACGACCCGAACGACGCCGACACCCCCCTCCACATCGAGGGGAAGTCAGCGAACATGCTGCTGCGGGGCCGGGTCGCGGTGCGCAAGACCGGCACCCGCGTGGTGCGCGACAGCGCCGGCCAGAAGGTGCGAATCAGCGCGCGCAGCGTGCTCTCGCAGGCCATCACCGGCACCTCTGCCTACAAGGTGCGCTTGAAGTGGTCGTAACACCAGGAGTTCAACGCGCCCTGGGTCACCTCGATCGGCGGGGGGGGCGCCAAGGGCGCGAACGGCTGGAACTTCCGCGTGAACAGCCTCTAAAAGGCCAAGGCCGCCAACGGCGTCAACCTCACGATGGGTGACCGCGTCACCTGGTACTGGGGCCAGGAGTTCGCCACGGTGCTCGAGATCGCCGCGCCCGTCACGGGCATTGTCCCCGGTGCGGTAGTGGAACCCGGCACGTTCACCGTGACCATCGACGAGGTGACCGCCAAGAACAAGCGCTCGCCCTCCGCCGGCGCCACGGTGACCTACGGCACCGCCACGGCCACACCGATGCCAATGGCCAGGCAACCCTCACGGCGATCGCCGCCACCAACGTGCTGCGCGTGACGAAGGCCGCGCGCATCGCGGCCACCAAGCAGCTGTGCACCAGGGGCGGAGCGGACTGCCCAGAGTGACCGCATGCCCGTGATGGCACCTGACGAGGCGGCCATCGCCGCGGGCGCGCGAGCGCTCGCGGCGGGCTGCCTCGTGGCGTTTCCCACCGAGACCGTCTACGGCCTGGGCGCCGACTCTCTCGACCCCCGCGCCGTGGCCCGGGTGTTCGCCGCCAAGGGGCGACCCCCCGACCACCCGCTCATCTGCCACGTGGCCGCGGCAGACGACCTCGCACCACTGGTGGCGCACGTCACCCCTGCCGCACGGGCCCTGGCGGGCGCCTTCTGGCCCGGACCGCTCACCCTGGTGATGCCCCGATCCGATGCCGTGCCGGACGCCGTCACGGGAGGCCGCGACACCGTGGCCGTGCGCGTGCCCGCCCATCCGGTGGCCCTGGCCCTGGTGCGGGCCTTCGGTGGCCCGGTGGCCGCACCGTCGGCCAACCGCTTCGGCCGCCCCTCCCCCACCTCCGCCGCCGACGTGGACCTCGAGCTGGGTGACCAGGTGGAGGTGATCCTCGACGGCGGCCCGTGCGAGATCGGCATCGAGTCGACGGTGCTCGACCTCACCACCGATCCGCCGCAGGTGCTGCGCCCAGGGCGCATCTCGGCCGAGCAGATCGCCCACGTGCTGGGCAGCCCGGTGACTGCCGAGGCATCCGGCCCGGCGCGCGCGCCGGGCATGCTCGAGAGCCACTACGCCCCCGGGGCCCGCGTGGAGGTCGTCTCGGAGCTGGAGGTCGCGAGCCGTGCCGCCGCGCTGGCCGACGACGGCGTGCGCGTGGCGGTGCTGGCCCCCATGCCGGTCACCGGACTGCCCGCCGGCGCACTGGAGCTGGGCCCGGTGGGCGACCCCGACGGCTACGCCGCGCGCCTCTACGCCGCCTTCCGCCGGGCCGATGCCGCGGGCGCCCAGGTGATCGTCGCCGTGCCCCCGCCGCCCGAGGGCATCGGCGTGGCCGTGCGCGACCGCCTGCAGAGGGCATCCGCGGGGCCGTGACCGTTCCCCGGGGTCCCGGCCACGGGAAGGCCTACTCTCAAGACATGCGCATCACCCTGCCCGCACTCATCACGACCGCCGTCGTCGTGGCACTCGCCGCGCTGCCCGCCGTGGCCGGCGCGAGCGCCCCGGTGATCCCCGTGAAGGAACGCGGCAAGCCCGTGCTCGCCGGTACCTACCAGCGGCTCGACGGCGACCCGATCAAGCTGGCCCGCCTGCGCGGCCGGGTGGTGCTGGTGGTCAATACCGCAAGCCACTGCGGGTATTCGAACCAGTACGGCCCGCTCGAGACCCTCTGGCGCGAACGCCGCGCGAAGGGCGTCACCGTGCTGGGCGTGCCCTCCAACGACTTCCAGCAGGAGTACCCCAGCGACGCCCTGGTGAAGCGCTTCTGCAAGCGCAACTTCGGCGTGTCGTTCCCCATGCTGCGCATCTCGCCCGTCACCGGCGCCAAGGCCATCCCGCTCTTCCGAGGCCTCGCCACCCCGTCGTGGAGCAGCCAGCCGCAGTGGAACTTCAACAAGTACCTCGTCGACACCAAGGGGCGGCCCGCGATGTACTTCCCCGCCTCCGAGGAGCCTGACTCGCCAGCCATGACGAAGGCCATCGACGCGCTCCTCGCCGAGCGCACCGCCTAGCCCGAGCGGCCGCCCCCACGGCGCCCCCGGTGGGCCGCCGTGCAGATCAGCGGCGCACCAGCGTGGTGTCCTCGCGCACCGGCGCGCGTACTCCCGAACCGCCTCGCGAGGCGGCGATCACCGTGGCGCGCACCCGGGCGTGGCGCCCGAGGATTGCCCGGCCCTGGCGGGTGAGCGGCACCGATACCGTGCCCCTCCAGCCACCGGGCAGCGTGACCCGCCGGGTGCCGAGGTCGATCCAGCGCGCGCGGTTGCCCCGGGCGGATACCCGCATGCGCAGCGCAACGGTGACCGCGCGCAGGGCTGTACCGGCCTCGCCGCAGGTGATGGGCACCGATGCCCGCCCGCCACCGGGGCGGATCGCGATGGATCGCCCGAGGCGGAGCGAGAGCGCCGGTGCGACGGGCGATACCGGGGCGGATGCCGGGACGGATGCCGGCGGCTTCGGCGTCGGCACCGCCTCCAGGGCGGCGTTGACATCCACCCGGCCGCCGGTCACGACCTTGCCCGTGAGCGATGCCATGGGAACCACCGTCGACGTGAGGGCCCGCTTCAACTTAACGGCCGTGAGCCCGGGGTTCTTCGAGAGCAGAAGGGCCGCGGCGCCGGACACCTGCGGTGCTGCCATGGAGGTTCCGCTGAGGAACGCGTAGTCCCCACCCGCTGCCTGGGGGACGATGCACTTGACCGCCATCCTCGCAACGGACACCTTCAGCGGGCCGACGCCGGCGCCCTTCTCGGACTGGACCACCACCCTGAGGCGTACTCCGCTCTCGCCTTCGATGGCGGAGAGGTCACCGCTCCATCCCACGAAGTTCTGGTCGGTATCCCTCGACACCGCGCTGTTGGGAGCGAGCTGCCATTCCGGATCACCGGAGACCGCGTACTGCAGCCCCATCGCCTGGCTCTTGGCCGGGTTGAGGTCGAGGGCGGCGATGGCCTCCATCCGGCACGCACGCCCGACGGGGGTGAAGGTACCCGGCGCCTCGATCGTCCACTGCTTTAGTCCCGACCCCGCCCCGGGGGCCTCCTCGAGGTCCACATAGCTGATTCCGCCGCCTGTCTGCTGCCATTTCCATCCCGTCGTCGGGGTCTCCGTGGGCGTCTGGGTCCAGCCCACAGGCCTCGGCGGCGACTGTCCATCCGACGTGATCGCGGGCTCGAAGGCGGTGCCGAAGTTGGGCACGGTGCTCTGGATGGCGACGCCCGGAGCGGCGACATCAACGGACGTCGCGCCGAAGTTCGAGAAGCTCGCGAGGGCCCCACTGGCATCGATCGCCGCCACGCACAGCACGTTGGGCAGCGGGACATTGCAGGGGGCCACGGGGTCCGAATCGTTGTCCATGTTCTCGTTGCCGGCAGCGGCGACAAAGAGGGTGTTCGGATGGGCCCTGATGACGTCGGTAGCCGGCTCAATGAGCGCCGACGGCATCCCGAGACTGATATTCACGACCCGCGCCTGACCGCCGGCGTATGCCAACCCCTCGAGGAACGTATCGCCCTGGATGATCCCCCTGTAATCGCCGACGCGCACCGTGGTCATCCCGACGGTCCACGCGACGCCGGTCACGCCGACGCCGTTGTTGCCCACCGCGCCGATGGTGCCCTCCACGTGCGTCCCGTGGTTGTTCGGGTCCTCAAACGCGGCCGGGTCGACGGTGCCGTCGGCACCCGGCACGAAGTTGCGAGCATTCGCCGTGCGCAGGTTGGCGACGAGGTCGGGGTGGTCGGGGACGGTGCCCGAGTCGAGCACCGCCACCGACACGTTCGCAGATCCTCGCGTGGTGTCCCAGGCGCGGGTGGTCCCGAGGTCGACTCCGGCGATGCCCGTGAAGGGCGGGGATGCCTGCACCTGCTGACCGGTATTGCCGAGGCCCCACAGGTTGCCGAAGAGCGGGTCATTCGGCACGACCTGGATCGTCCCGGGCGTGTCGGGGACGGCCCACTTCACATCGCTGCGGGCGTCGAGCCTTCGGGCCACGCCGGCCGGGGTGGCGCCGTCGTCAACCGGAACCCGCCATGCGCCCGGGAGTCCCACTACCCGCTGCGCCTCCCGCGGCTCCGCCCCCGCTGCATCGAGCACCCGTGACCGCACTCGGGCCCGGTTGCGCGCCGGCGTGCCGGGGTCGAACCTCACGAGCACGTCGGTGACCACGGGACGCAAGCCATCAGGGGTGGCGAGCGCCACCACCTGATCGGCCAGCGGCTCGGCAGCAGGGGCAGCGACGGACGCCGCCGGCACCGCCGCGGCTGACGCCGAGATGGCGATTACGGCGACCAGCCCACGGCGTGCACGGCGATTCATGTGGAGCTCCTCATGGAGATGGCGGGGACCGTCAGGTCCGCACCCTTATCGGGATGGTCTTCGTGGCGACGCCACCCTGCGCGTCGCGCGCCTCGACGCTGAGCGTCCAGGCGCCGGGCTTCTTGCGCCGTGCGCTCGCGAAGCTGTAGAGCACCCGGATGAAGGTATCGCCGGCGAGGGCGCCGGGGCGGCCGGCGGGGATGCGGTGCACCACGCGCGAGGCGCGGTCGCGACCGCCCACCCGGGCGAGCGTGATGGTCACGTCCGCCGGCTCGGAGAGGGTGTAGCCGATCCGACCACCCAGCCCCGGCACCAGCGTGCGGGGGCGCAGGGCGAGGCCGGTGATCTCCGGCCTGCGTGCGGCAACGGGAGCGCTGACGGGCAGCCCGGAATCTGCGGTTCCCGGGATTGATACCGCCTGCAGGGGAAGGTCGTCCACCACCGGAGCCGCGCCGCCCACGTCACGCCGCGGCGTGACGGCCTCGCCGGCATCGGATGACGCGCCCGTGCCGATCACGTTGATGGCCGCCACGGCCACGCGGTAGGCGGTGCCGTCGTCGAGGCCCGTGATGGTGCACAGGGTGGCGCCCGTGGTGGTGCAGGTGGCACCACCGGGGCTCGCGGTGGCGATGTAGCCGGTCACCAGGCTGCCGCCATCGGACTCCGGCGCGGACCACGCCGCCTCGATGCGCCCGGGCAGGGCCGTGAGCTCCACTGACCGTGGAGCGCCCGGCGCCGTGAGATCGGGGGTGCGGGCCGCGGCCGGGAGCGAGGCAGGCCCGGTACCCACGGCATTCGTGGCCGTCACCGTCACCTGATGCTCCGTGCCTTCCGGCAGACCGGTAATCGTGCACGTGGTGGCGCCATCGGTGCTGCACCGCGCGCCGCCAGGCGATGCGGTGGCCGTGTAACCGGTGATCACCGCTCCGCCATTGGAGTCGGGCGCAACCCAGTTCACCTCGACGCTGCCGAACGACGCCCGGACCAGCGGCGTGAGCGGTGGCCCGGGCAGCACCGCGGGCATGGCCAACGTCGTGCTCCCGGACGGCGGTCCGGTTCCCCGCGCATTCGTCGCGGTGACGCTCACGGAGTACTCGACGCCGGGAGCAAGGCCGCGAAGGATGCAAGCGGCGTTGTTACGGCCCTGCGCGAGGGTGGTGCAGGTGGCTCCGCCGGGGCTTGCCGTGGCGGTGTAGCCGAGGATCGGCTCGCCTCCGTCGTCGGTCGGCTTGGCCCATTTCACCCCGATGCCCTCATTCGGCGCTGGAAACGGCCCGTGGAGCTCAACGCCCCCCGGAGGGCCGGGGTGCGTGAAGGGCTGCGGCACGGCCGGGGCCGAGGCGGGGGCCGTCGAGACCTGGACGTCGCAATCCTGCTGGCTGGAGCAGGGGGGTACGCTGGTGCGCACGACCCTCACGGTGTAGGCCGTGCCGGGCACGAGGTTGCGGATGGTGCACGCCGTGGAACCCAGCCCCGCCACCGTGCATGTGCTGCCGCCGGGAGATGCCGTGGCCGTATACCGGTGGACTCCGGATGCGTCAGCAGGCGCCGCCCCCAGAGTGCTCCAGTGGACCGCGAGGGCCTCGCGCGAGGGGAGGACCGTCGGTCGGTCAAGTGCGTAACTGAACGCCATGAGAGTTGTTGCGCTCGCCCCGAGGGCGTTCGTCGCCCTGACGCGAAACTCCCACCGCTGCGAGAGGTCGAGGCTGCCGAAGGTGCACTGCAGGTCGTTGCCGGCGGGCACGGTGCACGTGCGCGTCGTTCCTCGGGCTGTTCCGACGACGTCGTACCGGCGGATGGTCAGGCCACCACTCGATGCTGGGGGCCGCCACTGCACGCGCAGGGATGCGGGGTCGCCGGTGCATTCCTCGACACAGGCAGAGACATCACGGACGGGGTCGGGCTTGCGCGCACCTGCCACCCTCGGCGCGCCGGCCGACGCTACCTGGTCGGGCGAGATGCCGGGCACATAGGCACCCACGGCGGTGCTGGTGTAGAGCGGTCCGACGACGAAATCCCCGGCGACCTCATTGTTGAATGTCCAGTTCTCGGACCTGTAGCCCGGTACCGCCTCGAGGCCGGGGGCCCCGGTGTAGGTCGTGAGCGCGCGGATCTGCCGCTGGAGTGGCCACAAGGGCCCGCCGAAGCGCGGACTGTTGAAGAAATTTGGTCCGACGCACCCGGCATTCCAAACCTCGGGATCTCTATAGCTGGTCAGGAGGCCGCTGAGGGCTGGCGAGCAGATATCCGGTGCGCCTTCGATTCCGTGGTTCATCCAGGTCACGTTCGCCGCCAACGTGCCATGTAGTTCCTCGCGCCTACAGGGGCGCAACGTCGCGCATCCTCCATGGGCTTCGCCACCCGCGATCCACGGATCAGGGCGGGCCAGCGAGGCGGTCAAGCCGCTCGGCAGCGCGAGGCGCTCGCCGAGGTTCGGGCAGTACCCACCCATCGTGGGGTTGTTGAGCACAGGAAGAGAGGACGTCACGGGTTGAGTGACCCCGGCGTAATAGCCGGACCTTCGGATGAAATCGCCGGGACCCCAGAAGGCGATGTCCCCTGACGCCCTGACGCAGTTCCAGCCGGTGCGCTGCGCAGCGCGAGGCGAGACGTCCACCACCGGGCACTGCATGCCGCTCGCGGTCGGGAGCCTGTGCTGCCCCCCCCGGAACTTGTCGAGGCGGATGTCCATTTCGCTCAAGTTCAGGAACCCGGCCATCCACGGATGGCAGGCGGAATTCTTGAGCGACAGCTGCAGGTTTGGCAGTACTCCGCGGGGATCTGTCGACTGCCGATGCAGCGGGTCGCCGATCAGCACGACCTGTGCACCGGGCGAGGCGAACAGTGAATAGTGAAGAAGAAGGTCGGACGGGATGGTCACGGGGTAGGGCTGGCAGAGCCCGCCCCAGGTGCCGCCTGCAGGCGTCGCGAGGGTGGTGGGGCTGAGCACGCGACCCCTCATGTGGCACAGCGCAGCCCATCGCAGCGGTTCGAGGACTCCAGGGAGGTGCGCCGCGGGAAGCGCGTCGGGAGAAACCCACGAGCCATCCGGGGCGCCGGCGGCTCCCGGCACGGGCGGAGGAGGTACGACCAGCTGGTGCGGGGTGCACGCGCCGCTGAATGCTGGACCAGCGTTCAGCCCACGCGTGGGAAAATATGACGCCTCGCGCGCCGTCCGACCCCTCTGCTGCTTCGTCCAGGCAACGAACCCCGATCCGTTACCGAAACAGGGGTCGGAGTCGGCCCGATACGTGCCGATGCCGTAGAGGGTGCCGTTGGTGGGGCCCATGATGAGGAACTGGCCCTCGGGGATGCGGGCCCCGAAATACGCGCCCGTGGCGTCGGCCTCGATCTGCAGGGTCGCATCGTCGAACAGTTCGCCGGTTGCATCCGCGACCTGCCCGGTGCGCGTGGACGGGCCATCCGGGCGTGATGCGTAGGCCTCCGCCGCCCTTACGGAGAAGACGTTCCTGGCGAACTCACCGAGCCAGTACTCACCTGCTGCATCCACGGTTCTCTGACGGACTCCCGCGGCGAGGACGGGGGTAGCGCTCGCCACGCGTCGTTGGCTGAGCTGCAGGAGGCCGGCACCGGTCCCGAGGCCCTGGGCGAGGCTCGTGCACGCGGCATTGGGGTAGTCCGAGGCATTCGCGACCACCGCCCGGGGAAGAACTCCGACCAGTGCGGGCCAATTGGGGCAACCGCTGTTGATCCCGTAACGCGCCTCCAGGGATCGCCTGAGGGCCCGCACAGCGGCCGCGGCCTGCTCCGTGTCCTGGGCGCGCAGCCCGGCAACGATCCGGGTGTTCCTGATCACGTCATCCACCGCGTTCATCTCAGCGGTGTAGTTGAGGGTGCCCACCTGCGTGCCGAGCGCTGCCACCACCCCCCCGACACCATCCAGTGACTGCTGCATCGTGGTCATCTGGGCGGAGAGGTTGCTGATACCCGTCTCGATGTCGGCGAGCTGCTTCTTCTGGTCATCCGTGAGGCCGCCGCCCGAGGGGGACGGGGTCGTCTCTGGCGTGCAGAGCTCCTTGAGGCCGAACCAGCAGTAGGCCTTCCTCGCACCCAGCTCGACGAGCGGCTTCGCCAGCGTCCAGATCACGGAGAAGGCGGCCCCGCCGTACGCCTGCTCGCGGCGCGGGCCCGCCCCGAGCGGCGATGGCGCCAGGGTCCCCCTGAGGGGGATCTCATCCGCCGGGCGCGGAGCCGCGAATGAGCGCACGGCGTCGGCTGCACTGATGCGCTCGGCAGCCCACTCCGCGTAGTCCTCCACCCCGCCACGCTTGCGTGCGGCGCCGATGAAGTCCTCGCCCGAGAAGCGCAGCCGCGAGAACCTGGCCGACTCCGCCACATCGGTGCCCTTGGGCAGCCTCAGGCGGCGCGCCACGACGCGCTCCGCGGTGGCGACCGACGCGCGGGGGCGCTCATCGAGGTACTCGGCCAGCACGGTGCTGCCCGGGTTCACGTTCACCTCGATCTCGCTGGCCATCACCGCACGCTGCGCCGTGGCCGACATCACGTCGGCGGCCGACAGGGTGCCGACGGCCTTCGAGCGGCCACCCGTGGCGGTGATGGTGATGCGCTGGGTCGACGCGCCCGGGCGAAGCCTGATGGCCGCATACCCCAGGTAACCGGTGGTCGTCGCGCTCGACATCACGCGCCCCGTGCGATCGTCGCGGGCCACCACGGTGGCGCCCGACACCGGATCGTTGGCCCCGGCGGTCACGTTGACCACCACATCCTGCGCCGGCAGCGCAGCGCCCGCAGCGGCGGTGCCCGCGAGCCCGAGGGCAAGGAGCATGGCGACGAGCACGCCGAGGAAGGCCAGTCGGGGAACGCCATGCCTGCGGCTCCGGGGGCTCATGCCGTCTCCGAATGGGGGAAGGGCAACAGGTTCTAGCGAATCGCGGGCGGGGAGGCCCCCGGTGCGCCGTGCCGCGCGCCGCCCCGACTGCAGGGAGGTAGCCCCCGGATAACGGGGTGGCGGCGATCGCAGCCGGGGATGATGCATTTGCGGCCCCCGCAAATGCCGATCCCGTTTCGGCGAGTGGCCGCCACCGCGTTACCCGGGGGCTACCTCCTCAGGCGGGACTCACCGCCACGTCCGCATGCCCGGTGAGCTCCAGGAACCCGGCGCCAAGCTTCTCGGCGAGGGCGATCACGGCGAGGTGGGTATTCGCCGACGGCACGCGGGGAATGGCCGAGGCATCCATGCACCACGCCCCCTCGAGCCCGCGGATGCGCCCATCGCCATCGGTGACGGCCATGGGATCGTCGTCGCGCCCCATGCGCAGGGTGGCCACGGGGTGGTGGAAGGTCTCCACCGTGCGAAGCGCATGGTCGGGGTCGTCGAGGTTCGGCCACGGGTCGAGCATGCCGTCGAGCGGGGCGGTGCGCGCCACGGCCATCAATTCGCGGCCCGCGGCCTCGGCCAGGTCGCGGTCGCCCGCAGCCTCGAGCCACCCCATGCGCAGCACCGGCTGGTCCATGGGGTTGGTCGACTGGATGTCCACGCGCCCCGTGCGCCCGCGGGACTCGGCCACCTGCACGTTGAACTCGCTGATGCGGTGGCCGCCATCGACGAAGCCCACGTAGGGCATCACCTGAAACAGCCGCTCCTCGCCGTTTACCTCGGCCTTCGAGGTGAGCAGCACCTGTATCCACGGGTGCGGCCACTGCGGGATGTCCGTGGAGACCCAGAAGCGGTAGGAGATCTTCGGGTGGTCCTGCATGCCGCGCCCAACGCCCGGGAGCTCGTGCACGAGCGGGATGCCCAGCGGGGTGATGGCGTCGGCCGGCCCCACGCCCGATCGCAGCAGCACGGGCGGGCTCTGGTAGGTGCCGAGGCAGAGGATCACGTGGTCGGCCTCGTGGGTGGTGCGCTCGCCGGTGGCCTCGTCCATCACCACCAGGCCGGTGGCCCGGGTGCCGTCGAGCACCAGCCGGTCCACCCGCACGCCGGTCACCAGGCTGAGGTTTTCGCGGCCCAGCGCCGGGTCGAGGTAGAGGTCGGCAGGGGTCTGGCGCACGCCGTCGCGCATGTTGAACGGCGTGGGGCCCACGCCCACCGCGCCGGGCTGGTTGTGGTCGTCCACCCAGCCGTGGCCGCGGGCCAGCGCCGCCTCGGCGAAGCCCTCGAGCAGCGGGTACCACTGGTCGCGCGGCCAGCGGTTGATGGGGATGGGCCCATGGTCGCCGTGCCAGGGCTCCGCGCCGAACTGCTCATCGGTCTCGATGAGCTTGAGCCACGGCAGCATGGCCTGCCAGTCGAGGCCCGGCACGAACTCGGCCCACTCGTCGTAGTGCTCGGGAAGGCCGCGCAGGGCGATGGTGGCGTTGGTGATCGACGAGCCCCCCACCACCTGCCCGCGCGGTACGTGCACGCCGCGCGGCGAGGCCCCGGCCTGTGCGGTGAAGCCCCAGTCGTGGGTCTCCTTGATGATGCGGAAGGCGTGCGAGAGCTCGGGTGGCCACTCGCCCGGCCGGTAGTGCGGACCGCTTTCGAGCAGCAGCACCTCGATGCCCGGGTCGGCCGACAGCCGTGACGCCAGCACGCACCCCGCGGTGCCGGCTCCAGCGATGACGACCCTCATGTGCCCACCTCCCAGGTCAGGCGGCCGCGAGCCGGCCGCCGTCCACCACCATCACCTGCCCCGTCATGAACGACGAGGCGTCGGACAGCAGGAACACGATCGGCCACGCCGACTCGGCCACCGATCCCACGCGCCCGATGGCGGTCTTGGCCACGAACTTCTCGCGAAGCACCGGGTTCTGCTCCATGAGGTCCTCCACGATCTCGGTCACGATTGTGCCGGGGGCGATGGAGTTGACCATGATGCCCTCGGGCCCGAGCTCCACGGCCATGGTGCGCGTCATGGCGTCGAGGGCGCCCTTCGCCGCGTTGTAGGCGACCAGGTTCGGGAGGCCCGCGAGCGCGGCGATGGACGACAGGTTCACGATGCGCCCACCGCGCCCCCCGGCCTGCATGGCCTTCGCTGACTCGCGCGCGAACGCCGCGCATGCGCGCAGGTTCACCTCGAGGATGTGCTGCCACTCATCATCAGTGGTCTCGGTGGCGGGGTGGTAATAGGGCGTGATGCCCGCGTTGTTCACCAGGCCCCACAGTCCTCCGACCTCCTCGGCGGCGGCCACCGCGGCCGCCGGCAGCGCAGGGTCGGCCACGTCGCCCACCAGCACCGTGCTGGGGCCGGGCAGCGAGGCCTCGATCTCCCGCAGGTCAGGTTCGGTGCGGGCCACCATCACCGGATGACCGCCTGACTGTGAGACGGCCATGGCCGTCCCCTTCCCGATGCCGCGCGAGGCTCCCGTCACGATGACCACGCGCCCCTCGAGGCTGAACGCATTCGGCATGCCACAAGGGTACGCCGGGCCGCCGAAGGCGGTCCCCGGGCGTCCGGGGCACCTGTCCCTTCATGCGCGAACCTCCCGTTGTCCTTGTGTGAACCGTCACGTGGCGTTCTACGATTGCACCACCTGAGCGAGTCGACCCCGGAAGCAGGAGCCCACATGCTGAGTTACGCATTCACCGAGGAGCAGGACGACATCCGCGCGATGGTGCGGGAGTTCGCCGAGGCGGAGATCGCCCCGCTCGTCGAGGAGTCAGAGAAGAACGAGCAGTTCCCCGTCGAGATCATGCCCAAGCTCGGTGAGCTGGGGCTTCTCGGCATCGTGTTCCCGGAGGAGTACGGCGGCATCGACGCCGGCAAGATCACCGAGTGCATCTTCGTCGAGGAGATGACCAAGGTCTGCGCCGGCATGACCGCATCGGTCAACGCCCACGCCGACCTGGCGTCGTTCCCGATCTACAAGTTCGGCAACGACGAGCAGCGTGCCAAGTACCTGCCCGACGCCATCGCCGGCCAGACCATCGGCGCCTACGCCATCACCGAGCCCAACACGGGCTCCGACGCCGCCGGCCTTGCCACCAGCGCGAAGAAGACGTCCAACGGCTACGTCCTCAACGGCCGCAAGAACTTCATCACCAACGGCACCATCTGCGACTTCTGCCTGGTGGCCGCCTACACCGACAAGGACAAGCGCGGCGAGGGCATCTCGGTGTTCATCGTCGATCGGGACACCCCGGGCTTCGAGGTCACCCGCAAGCTCGAGAAGATGGGCCACCGCTCCTCCGACACCGCCGAGCTGGTGTTCGAGGACTGCGAGGTGGGCGAGGAGACCCTGCTGGGCGGCAAGGAGGGTGCCTTCGGCGCCCTCATGGAGGCCCTCATCACCGGTCGCGTGTCGCACGGCGTGAAGAGCGCCGCCATCGCCGAGGGCGCCCTGGAGCAGGCGGTCAAGTACGCCCACGAGCGCGAGGCCTTCGGCCGCTCGCTGAGCAAGTTCCAGGCGCTGCGCTTCAAGCTGGCCACCATGGCCACCAAGGTGGAGGCCGCCAAGGCCCTCGCGTACAAGGCCGCCTGGCTCTACGAGACCGGCCAGCCGTGCGTGAAGGAGGCCTCGATGGCCAAGTACTTCTCGGCCGAGGTCGCCGATGAGGTCACCCGTGACGCCGTGCAGATCCACGGCGGCTACGGCTACATCACCGAGTACCCGGTGGAGCGCATGTACCGCGACGCCAAGTTGGCCAGCATCACCGAGGGCACCTCGGAGATCCAGCAGCTCATCATCAGCAAGGAGCTCGGCCTGTAGGCCGACTCCCCACGGGGGCGGCGCCCCCGCTCAGGCACTCGAAGGGCCCCGGGAAACCGGGGCCCTTCTGTATTGGTCAGCCGCTATCGGTGGGCGTGGCGCATGCCGCGGCGCGTGGCCAGGTGCGACAGGCCTGCCAGCACCATGTCGCCGGCACGCGAGCTCACCGGCTTGCGCAGGCGGGCCATCTTCACGCGGGCCGATGCCAGCGCGGTGCGCAGCTGGTCGCGCTCCGCGCGGAGGGCCGCCAGTTCGTCCGAGAGGCGGTCCACCTCGGCCTGCAGCGCCGCGGTCTCCTCCCCGCCACGATCCGACTGGATCGCCTCGATGCCCGAGGCGTCGATGAGGGTGCGCTGCTGCCCGACGGGTCCGATCGTCTCGCCGTGCAGGCGGCCCGATCTCAGGTAGCGCCACACGGTGCGCTGGGATACGCCCAGCGCCCCGGCGGCCTCGGCGACGGTCAGGGAACAAGAGGTGGTGGCCATGCTGTCAGGTTCGACGCGCCCCGGTGCCACCCCTGCCAGAAACGTCAGGGGCGCCCCGAAGGCCGCCCCTGAGTCAGATCAATTCGGGGGATTCGACCCCGATGCGATACCTAGCCGTTGCGCTGGATCAGCATGTTCCAGACGCCGCGCTGCACGACCTTGTCCTCCTGGTTGAGGACCTCGATCTCGTACTTGCACCAGCCGGCCTTCGGGTTCTTCTCGTTCTCGGCCTTCTCGCCGATGGTGCGCTTCACCCGGATGGTGTCGCCGATGAAGACCGGTGCGCGGAACTGCCACGAGTCGAGCCCGACGAACGCGGCGGTGGCGATCTTCGGCTCCATCTTCTCCACCTGCAGGCCGGTGGCGATGGAGGTGACCAGCATGCCGTGCGCGACGCGCTGGCCGAACACGGAGTCTTGGGCACCGACGTCATCGATGTGGAACCAGTTGAAGTCGCCGGACACGCCGCAGAAGTTGACGACGTCGGCCTCGGTGACGGTACGACGCAGCGACTCGGCGGTGTCGCCGGCCTCCAGCTCCTCCCAGAAAAGACGCTCAGCCACAGGAACTCCTCGGAAATCGTTTGCGGCGCCCCACGGACGGACGGCACGCCGGCGGGGAGCATAACCCGACCCGCGCGCCGGCGGGCGGGAGTTCAGCGCACTGCACGGCATGGCCGCCCGGCGCCGCGAACGAAGAGGGCCCCGGATTCCCGGGGCCCTCTCGCACTGCATCACCGCGCGTGGGCAGGAACTACAGCGCCTCGACAGCCTTGGCGATGCGGTCCGTGCCCTCCGCGAGGATCTCGTCGGGGGCCGCGTAGGTGAAGCGGATGTGGCCCTCGCCACGGTCACCGAAGGCGTTACCGGCGACCACGCCCACGCCGTGATCCTCGACCAGGTAGTCGGCGAACTGCTGGGCGGTCATGCCCGTGCCGCGGATGTCGGGGAAGACGTAGAACGAGCCGTCGGGCGTGAGGCACTCGATGCCGTCGATCTTGTTGAAGGCCTCGACGACGAAGTCGCGCTTGGCCTTCAGGCGAGCGGTCTGCTGCAGCACGTGCTCCTGCGGACCGGTCATGGCCGCGAGGCCCGCGAGCTGCACGAACGCGGGCACGTTGGTGACCGAGTTCTGCTGGAAGATGTCCATCGCCGTGATGAGCTCGGCGTTGGCCACGCACCAGCCGATGCGGAAGCCGGTCATGATGTAGGTCTTCGAGAAGGTGTCCACCACGATGGACTGGTCCTTGAAGTCCTTCACGTACGAGATCGACTCGTGCACCTGGGGCTCGTAGACCATATGCGAGAAGATCTCGTCGGTGAGCACGACGATGCCGTGCTCCTTGCAGATCTCCGCGATCTCATCCAGCTGGCGCACGATCATGCCGTTCGGGCGCTGCGGGGTGTTGATGATGAGCATCTTGGTCTTCGGCGTGATGAGCGCGCGAAGCGAGTCGAGGTCAAACGCGAAGTCCGGCTCCACGAGCGGCGCGTACACCACCTTGCCGCCGGCGTAGGTGATCCAGAACTCATCAGGCGGGTAGCCGGGGTTCGGGAAGATCACCTCGTCGCCATGGTCCACGATGGTCAGCAGCGACTGCGTGAGCGCGTGCTTGGCGCCCATGGTCACGAGCACCTCCTCACGCTTGGTGGGACGACCACGAGAGGTCATCTCCTCGGCGATGGCGTCGCGCAGCTCGGGAAGACCCGGGCCCGGCACGTAGCGCACGTGGCCGTCATGCACGGCCTTGGCGGCGGCCTCGTAGATGTGCGGCGCCGGGTAGAACTCGTCGCCCTGGAAGTCACCCTTCTCGAAGTGGAGGATCCGCTTGCCGGTCTCCTTCTCGAGGGCCTCCGCCTTTCGCATCGACGCCCACTGCTTCGGCAGCACGAAGTGCTGGGTGCGGCTCGAAAGCGCGTCGCGGATGTCCTTCATCACGTCGCTGCTCATTCGGGTACTGCTCCTTTCGGATCACTGACGCGCCCGGTCATCGGGTCGCGCGGACAGCGGCGCTCGGCCGCGGGGTGGAATCAGCGGTGGCCCGCACGCGCCGTGCTGCACGCGTGTAGGCACCGGACTGCGATGCGCCGAGGCGACGTGAGAGTCCGTCTGCGGCGTTGATGACGAGGCGCGCGAGTTCATCCACGCGCTCAGGGGTGACCCGGGTCACGGGCCCGCCGATGCCGAGAGCGGCGACGACGCGGCCGGTGTGATCGCGGATCGGGGCCCCGACGCAGCGGAGGCCCTCGTCGTACTCCTCGTCGTCCACCGCGAAGCCCTGCTCGCGGATGTCCGCGAGTTCGGCCAGCAGGCGGTCGACGTCGGTGGTCGTCGTACGGGTGTACGACGCCATCCCGTGCGCGTCCATGATCTCGCGCACCTCATCCTCGCCGAGATCGGAGAGGAGGACCTTTCCGAGGCTGGTGGCGTGCGCCGGGTATCCGCGGCCCATGGCCGACGGGATACGCAGGGCGCGCCGCGCCTCGACCTTCTCGATGTAGATGGCCTCGCCGCGCTCGAGCACCGCGAGGTGACCGGTCTCGCCCGAGTCGGTCACGAGCCCCTCGAGGTACGGCAGGGCCTCATCCCAAAGGCTCATCTGCCCGAGCACGATGCCGCCCATCTCGAACATGCGCAGGCCCAGGCGGTACCGCTGGTTCTGGGGGTCGCGCTCGAGCAGCCCGACGGCCTCGAGGTTCACCAGGAAGCGGTGGGCGGTGCTCTTGTGCAGCCCCGTGCGCTCGGCGATCTCGGTGACGCCGAGCTCCGGCTGCTCGGTGGTGAACACCTCGAGGATGGCGCCCACGCGCTCGACGGCCTGAATGCGGTACCGGCTGGTCGACGTTGAGGTGTCGGTCTGCTCTGTGGTTGCCATGTCTCAGTCTGCGAAACGCCGTCTTGTGACGGATGCGACGAAGGCGGCATGTGTATCAGTGCAGTTCGCGCGCGGCAAGGTGGGAGCGCGCAGCAACCGAATGCGTATCGCATCGCGAGACACCGTTGCGACGGCGTCGGAGGGTTCGCGCGCCCGGGCCGCGCGCCCCCGGTACGCTTTGTGGACCGTCATCACCAAGGGGGCATCAGGCGTGGCCTACGAAGACATCATCTATGAGAGCGGCGGCGGCCGGGCGACCGTCACCATCAACCGCCCGGAGCGCCTCAACGCCTTTCGCATGAAGACCATCATCGAGATGGGCGATGCGCTGGAGCGTGCCGCCGATGACGAGTCGGTGGGCGTGGTGATCCTCACCGGCGCCGGCGAGCGGGCATTCTGCGTCGGCGGCGACGTGGCCGACCCCACCCGCACGGCCGCCGAGAAGCGCCACCTGCACACCCTCAGCCACCGCGTGGCCAACGCGATCCGCAACAACGGCAAGCCCGTCATCGCCAGGGTGCGCGGATACTGCATCGGTGGCGGCAACGAGCTCAACGTCATGTGCGACCTCACCCTCTCGGGTGAGTCGGGGCGCTTCGGCCAAGCCGGCCCCAAGATCGGCTCGGCCCCGCTGTGGTGGGGGTGCCAGCTCATGCCGGCGGTCGTGGGCGAGAAGAAGGCCCGCGAGATCCTCTTCCTCGTGCGCCAGTACGACGCCTATGAGGCCATGGACATGGGCCTGGTCAACAAGGTGGTGCCCGACGACCAGCTCGACGACCTGGTGGATGAGTGGTGCGACGAGATCCTGCGCAAGAGCCCGCAGGGCCTGCGCCTGGCGAAGATCGCCATGAACACCGCAACCGACGCCCTCTACACGTCGGTGCAGCACGGCCTGGAGCTCGTGGCGCTCAACCACGTGTATGGCCCGGAGCCCAAGGAGGGCATCGCGTCATTCCAGGAGAAGCGCCCGGCTGACTGGCGCAAGTTCCGCGAGGGCGAGGGCCCCGACCCGGCCACGCCGTCGATCGCGCAGGCCAAAAAGGAGGCCGCCAAGCAGGCCGGCGCCAAGAAGCCCGCGGCCACGAAGGGCGCGGCGGCCTCGGCGAGCAAGGCGACCACGGCCAAGAAGCCCGCTGCCAAGAGGCCCGCGGCGAAGAAGCCGGCGGCGAAGAAGCCGGCACCGCGCATGACGTCGGCCACCACGGGATCCACCGGCGGCCGCAAGGCCACCACCGGCGGGACCGGCCGGTGAACGAGGTCCTCCTCACTGGCCTCGCGCCCGCCCGGCGCGCGGCCGTGGAGAAGGCCCTGTCGGGCGATCGGCTCACGCGGGCCGACTCGCTGGCGCTGGCGGGTGCCCGCGGCGCGGAGCACCCGGCGCTGTGGGCGGCGGCGGCGCACATGCGCGACCTCACGCGCCCGCCCATCGTCACCTACTCGCGCAAGGTGTTCATCCCGCTCACCAACCTCTGCCGCGATGTCTGCTCGTACTGCACGTTCGCGGTGGACGAGGACAGCCCGCGCGCCAAGACGCTCTCTCCCGACGAGGTGCGCGCCATGGCCGAGCAGGCCCGCGACCTCGGGTGCAAGGAGGCCCTCTTCTGCATCGGCGACAGGCCCGAGGTGCGGTGGCCCCGGTACCGCGACATCCTGCGCGGCTTCGGGCACGAGAGCACGCAGTCGTACCTGGTGGCCATGTGCCGCATGGTGATGGAGGAGTACGACCTGCTCCCCCACCCCAACGCCGGCATCATGAGCGAGCGCGAACTACGGGAGCTGCGCGAGGTGTCGCCGAGCCAGGGGATCATGCTCGAGAGCACCAGCGAGAGGCTGTGCGCCCCCGGCGGCCCACATGAGCACGCACCCGACAAGAAGCCGCGCACGCGCCTGGCGATGATCCGCCGCGCAGGGGAGCTGCGCATCCCCTTCACCACGGGAATCCTCATCGGGCTGGGCGAGACCGAGGACGAGCGCGTGGACGCCCTGCTGGCCATCCGCGACCTGCATGACGAGTACGGGCACATCCAGGAGGTCATCGTCCAGAACTTCCGGGCCAAGCCCGAGACCCCCATGGCCGATGCCGGCGAGCCCGGGCTCATCGACCTCATGACCACCTGCGCGATCGCGCGACTGGTGCTGGGCCCCGACATGAACATCCAGGCGCCGCCCAACCTCTCGGCCGACTACGGCCCGCTGCTGCTCACGGGCATCAACGACTGGGGCGGGGTGTCGCCGGTCACTCCCGACTTCATCAACCCCGAGCGCCCGTGGCCCGACCTCGCGCTGATGGCCGGCATGTGCGATGAGTCCGGCTACCCGCTGCGCGAGCGGCTCACGGTGTATCCCGAGTACGCGCTCGACCCCGAGTGGGTCGACCCGGGCGTGCTGCCCTACGTGCGCGCCCTGGCCGACGACGCCGGCTACCCGCGTGAGGATGTGCTGCAGGAGGCCACCGCCTGATGGACCGCGTCACCCTCCTGCGACTGGGCCACGACCGATCCGACGGCGGCACCGCCCGCGAGTCGGCGGCCTGGGACGAGGCCGCGATCGGCGAGGCCACCTCGGCGCGAATCCTCCCGGTGTCGCTGGGCGACCCCGACCGCGGCTGCGCGACGTTCGTCACCGCGTGGGACCAGGCCATCGCGCTGCACGACGACGGCGTGGACGGCATCCGCATCACCGTGCTGCACGAGGGCGCGCGCGCCGACGTGCTGGATGGCCTTGTCAGATCAGATGCGGCGTTCCTGCGCACCACGCCAGGTCGCCTCGCCGAGGCAGTGGACATCGCGGGCCTGCCGGCATGCGATGCCCGGGTGTCGGTGGTGGCACATGACATCGACGAGGCCGTGGGCGCCGTGCGCGCCGGGGCGCGCGACGTGGTGGTGCACGACTGGGACGACGACCAGGTGGCCGCGCTGCGCGACGCGATCCTCCCCGAGGTGCTGGTGGAGCGCACCGCCCTGCCGCTGGGCACGCCCATCGAGGCGCTGCGCGACCGGATGGCCATGCCGCTGTTCACGTGCTGGCTGCAGCAGGTGGACTGCCGCGGCGCCGCGCGCCCGCGTCACCCGTGGGCCCCCGGCCGCGACATGCACCCGCCGGTGCCCGCCCGCCGCATGAGCTCCGAGTGGCCGGATCCCGGGTGGATGGACGCCGCGCAGGCCACCGACCTCGACCAGGTGGCGCCCGACCTGGCGGGCATCCTCGAGCGGTCGCTCGCCGGCACCCCGCCCACGGTGGCCGAGATGGTGCGCATGTTCGAGTCACGCGGCGCCGAGGTGGATGCCATCGCCCACGTGGCCGACCAGCTGCGCGAGCGCACCAATGGCGATCAGGTCACCTACGTCGTCAACCGCAACATCAACTACACCAACCAGTGCTACTTCCGCTGCGGCTTCTGCGGGTTCTCTCGCGGGCCCAAGAGCTACAACGCGCGCGAGACCCCCTACCGCATGGACCTCGACGAGGTGGTCACCCGCTCGCAGGAGGCCTGGGACCGCGGCGCGACCGAGGTGTGCCTGGTGGGCGGCATCCACCCCGACTTCACCGGCGACTTCTACGCATCAGTGCTCGAGAACATCAAGGGCGCCCTGCCGGACATGCACGTGCATGCCTTCACCCCGCTCGAGGTGTGGCAGGGCGCGCACACCCTGGGCGTGCCGGTGCGCGAGTACCTGGAGCGCCTCAAGGCCTCAGGCCTGGGCTCGCTGCCCGGGACCGCCGCGGAGATCCTCGACGACGAGGTGCGCGAGCACCTCTGCCCCGACAAGATCCGCACGGCCGAGTGGGCCGAGGTCATGATCATCGCCCACGAGAGCGGCATCCGCGCCACCAGCACCATCATGTGCGGGCACATCGACGGACCGGTCTCATGGGCCAACCACTACGAGGTGCTTCGGCAGATCCAGCGGCGCACCGGTGGCTTCACCGAGTTCATCCCCCTGCCCTTCGTGCACATGGCGTCGCCCATCTTCCTGCAGGGCCGCTCACGCCCGGGCCCCACGTGGGACGAGGTGGTGCTCATCCACTCGGTGGCGCGCATCGCGTTCGACGGCCTCATCCCCAACATCCAGGCCTCGTGGGTGAAGCTGGGCCTCGACGGCGGCGCCAACCTCCTGCACGCCGGGTGCAACGACATGGGCGGCACGCTCATGAACGAGAGCATCAGCCGATCGTCCGGTGCGTCGCATGGCGAGGAGGTGACGGCCGACGAACTGGAGTCCACCATCCGTGCCCACGGCCGCGTGCCCGCCCGCCGCAACACCCTCTACGACATCATCGAGGCGCCGGTCTGAGAAGGCCGCGGTGAGCCACCCCGGTGTCAGGCACTTAACCGAACGCCTTCGGTTAAGTGCCTGACACCGGGGTTCAGCCGCCCGCCTTGTCTCGCTCGCGCAGCGTTCGCAGCATGTTCTCGACCCGCGCGAACTTCAGGCGGGGGCGGCCGATCTCCTCGCCCTTCTCCACCTCGCGGGCATCGAGGTACTTCCAGTCGGCGAACGACACCACCTCGCCCTGCCGCTCGGCGAGAAAGGTCTCGAATACCCGGCCCGGCAGCACGTCGCGCCTCAGGCGCTGATCGCGCACGTCCTCCAGCAGTGCCTCCGCGGTCTCCTGGGCGTCCGGCTTGTTGGTGCCGATGATGCCGTTGGGCCCGCGCTTGATCCATCCGGCCGCGTACTCGCCGGGGCGAGACTGACCGGTGAGCGGGTCGATCACGCGCCCGCGGTCGTTGGGGATCGTGGCGGTGATGGGGTCGAACGGCACGCCGGGAAGCGCCACGCCCTGGTACCCGATGGCCCGGAAGACGATGTCGGCGGGGATCACCTCGCGCTCGTCGGTGGCGCGGGCGCGCAGGTCGCCGTTGTTGCCGCGGTAGAGCTCGTTGCGCACCACCTCCACGCCCTCGACCCGGTCCGTGCCAAGGATCTCCACGGGCGACGCCAGGAACCGGAAGACGATGCGCCGGTCGTGCTCGCGGGCCGGGCGCTGCGCGAGCTCACGCAGCAGGTCGAGCACCTGGTCGCGTCCGCGGTCGGGCGCCTGCTCGGTGTCGTGCAGCGAGTGCGGGTCGAGATCCATGTCGGCGGGATCGACGATGACGTCGATGTCGTCGCGGTCGGCCAGTTCCTTGAGCTCGCGGTACGTGAACGCCGCCTGGGCAGGGCCGCGGCGACCCACGATTGTCACTTGGCGCACCTTGTTCTCGGAAAGCGCGCGCAGCGCGTGGCCGCCGATGTCGGTGGCCACGAGCTCATCCGGCGGCAGCATGAGCACCCGCGCGACGTCCATGGCCACGTTGCCGTTGCCTACCACCACCACGTTGTCGCCCGAGAAGTCGAACGTGAGGTTGCGCTGGTCGGGGCTCGCGTTGTACCAGCCCACGAAGTCGCTGGCGCCGTGGCTTCCCGGCAGGTACTCCCGCGGAATTCCCAGGCGTCGGTCCGACCTGGCGCCCACGCAGAAGATCACCGCGTGGAAGTACTCGAGCAGGTCCTCGTATTCCAGGTCGGTGCCGAACTCCACGTTGCCGCGAAACCGGAAGTCGGGATGCTCAGCCACCTTGTCGTACACGCGGGTGACCGACTTGATCTTGGGGTGGTCGGGCGCAACCCCGGCGCGCACCAGGCCGAAGGGCGTGGGCAGCCGGTCGAACATGTCCACCTGCGTACGGATTTCGTCCTGACCCAGGATGTGCTCGGCCGCGTAGAAGCCGGACGGGCCCGATCCGATGATGGCCACCCGCAGCGGATTGCGCTGGCTTCCCACCGGCACCTAGATCACCACCCCCTCGTCATCCACGGGTGCGCGGAACACGTCCTGGTCCTCGCGGCGCACGAGATCGCGCGAGGTGCCCGGCGCAGGGGGGGTCAGCAGCCCGCGCACCAGCGCGGCCGGGCGGCCCGACGACTTGCCGATGAGCATCCCTGCGGCGGCGGCGATCTCATCGCCCAGTGCCTGGTCGGTGGCCACGAGCATCCTGCCCTCCCTGTCGCGTCCGCCACGATGATTCATGACCGGATCGAATCCGGCCACCCCGACCGCCACGTTCACCAGTCCCCGGCGGAACGCCCGCCCGTGGGTGTCGGTGATCACCACGCCCACGCGGCCCCCCGCCGCCTGCGACAGCGCGTGCTGGATTCGCCGGGCCGAGGCGTCGGGATCGACCGGCAGCAGCACCACCGTGCCATCGGGCGTGTTTGAGGAATCCACGCCGGCGTTCGCGCAGATGAAGCCGTGGTGCGTCTCGCATACCAGGAGCGCCCGGCGGCGGCGCACCACCCTCCGGCTCTCGCCGAGGATCACCTCGCACAGCGCGGGGTCCTTGCCGGTCTCCTCGCACAGGCGCCGGGCCTCGGCACCGGGCGTGACGTCGCCCAGGCGCACGACGCGGCCCTCGGCCTTGCTCACGACCTTGTGCGCCACGGCCAGCACGTCGCCCGGTGCCAGCCCGGCGTCCCGCGCCACCGCGGTGAGCATCGCCGGCAGGTCGTCGCCCGGCACCACCTCGGACAGGGGCCCGAGCACCACCACGCGCACTTCGTCCCCGGGCGCGGCCCCGAGCCCCCCGCGTGCGCTCACCCGGGTGCCCCTGCAGCGCCCCGGGCGATCCCCAGCCGCTCGAGCGCCCGGCCCGTCGCGCCACCGGGCTCGCGGCGGACGAGCTCGGCGAGGTCCTCGGGCGTGTCCACGTCGAGGGCGATGCCGGGGTGATGCACCACCTCGACCGGCACCCCCAGCGCGGCGGCCTGTGCGCAGTGATGGATCAGCGAGTCCGGCCCCAGCTGCGGCACGAGGGCATCAGGGGGCGTGAGCAGCATCGCGTTGGTGCCCGTGCCGCTCTCCGACCGGGCCAGCACCGCGGCATCGCCATCCGGGGCGGCCGCGATGAGGTGGTCGACGTCGGCAGCGGTGATGAGCGGCAGGTCGCTCACCAGCACGAGCGCGCTGTGCGCGTCGATCGCGTCGATGCCCCGCGACACCGCGGCGTTTATGCCCTGCGGCGGGTCGTGATCGGGCACCGTGCGCGCGCCCACGCTCTCGGCCACCGCCCCGGCGCGAGGGTCGGACGTGACCACCACGATCTCGCCGAGTCGGGTACTGCCCGCGAGCGCCGCCAGCACGTCGCCGAGCATCGCCGACTGCAGCACGCGGCGCTCGGGGCGGTCGAGGGTGCGCGCGAGGCGCCCCAGCGCATAGCCCAGCCGCTTCACGGGCACCACGGCGCCCACGTCATGCGCGGCCATCAGCCCGCCGTCTCGATCACCGTGCGCGCGAGGCGCTCGCGCGCCGCCCGGTCAGGCATGAGGATGTCCGTGAGCACCGGCTGCACGCCCAGTTCCTCGATGGCCGCGACCTCGGCGTGGTCGGAGGAATCGATCACGAAGGTGCCGCACACGTCGGCGTAGATCTCAGCCATCTGGCGCGCCGAGCACTCGGCGTAGCCCGCGCCGCGCAGGAACTTGTGCGCCGGGCCCTCCACCGGTACGCCCCCGATGATGGGGCTCACGCCGATCACGCGGTCCCGCCGCGCGGCAACGGCCTCTCGCACGCCGGCCACCCCGAGGATGGTCCCGATCGAGACGATGGGGCTCGACGGCGCGATGACGATCAGGTCGGCGTCGCGGATGGCCTCGATTACGCCCGGGGCCGGCGCGGCATCGGCGAGCCCCTCGATGCGGATCGACTCGATCTCATCCCGCGAGCCGTCGCGCACCAGGTACTCCTGGAAGCGCCGCTCGCCCGACTGCGTGGTGATGATGGTGCGCACCGGGTCGTCGGTCATCGGCAGCACCCGGGCCTCCACGCCCAGCTTCTTGCGCAGGTCGGCCACCACATCCGACAGCCGGGCGCCATCGCGCATCATGAGCGTGCGGTGCACGTGCGTGGCCAGGTCGCGGTCACCCAGCCCGAACCAGGCCTCGCGCCCATACGTGGCGAGGCCCTCGAGGCAGCGGAAGGTGTCGTCGGCGTACCCCCAGCCCCGGTCGGCCACAACGCCCGCGAGGCAGTAGAGGTTGATGTCGAGGTCCGGGCACACCAGGAGCCCGAAGAAGTCGCCGTCATCCCCGGTGTTCACGATGGCCGCGAGGTCGCGCTGGCCCTGCGCCAACGCGAGCCCATGGACCATCTTCGATCCGCCGGTGCCCCCGGCCAGCGCCACGATCACGGCGCGAGGCTATCAGCGCCGGGACGGCGCCAACACCATCCAGAGCCCCGCGCACACCAGCACCAGGCCCGCCCACAGGCGAGGACCCGGCACCTCGCCGAGCAACGGCCACGCCGTGAGCACCCCGACCACCGGCACGAGGAAGAACCATGCCGACACCCTGCCGGCGTCCCCGCGACCCAACGCGACGTAGAACAGGGCGAACGAGACGGCGTTGCCCACCAGCGCCACGAGCAGGATGAGCCCGATCTCCCGACCCCCCGTGGAACCGGGTGCGCCCTCGAACAGGGCGCCGATGACCGCCAGCACGGCCCCGCCCACGAGCATCTGCCATCCCGCGATGGCCACGGGGCGCGCCCCGGCCCGGATGCGCCCGGTCACCGCGACCGTGCCCACCGCCCACCCGAGCGCGCCGATAACCACCAGCAGTGAGACCCACGAGATGCTCGGGGGCCAGAGAGGGCCCTTCCACACCACCGCGACAGCGCCCACCAGCCCCACGACGAGGCCCGCCCACTGGCGCGGGCCCAACCGCTCCCCCAGGAACACCGCCGCCAGCGCCGCCACGAACAGCGGGTCGGTGTTCGCGAGCACGGCCGCGGTGCCCGCACCCTCCTCGGCGATGCCGATGAAGGTGGTGCCGTAGAAGATCACCGACTGTGTGAGGGCGAGGACCAGGATGACGCCCCATTCGGCCCCGGGCATCACCGGCTTGCCGAGGATCATCAGCCCACCGAGCAGGATCACCCCGCCCACGCCGATGCGGGCGGCGGCCGCCAGCAGGGGTGGCCAGCTCTCGACGAGCCACGCCGAGGGCACGTATGCCGAGCCCCACGCCGCCATCGCGAGCACCGCGAGCAGCGACGCCGATGCCAGGCGAGGCGAGCGCCCGGGCGGGGTCATGGGCGATGCCTCGGGGCCCGGGTGCGCATCCACGCGTCATTCGACACCAGGGGCTCCGCTCCTCCGATCGCAGCTGCTCGGGAAGAAAGGTTCACCGACCATTTCCCTTACGATGTAATCTTACGGCGTACGCATTTCCCGGCACACTTTGTAAACATTGTCACGAGTGAGTTTGACCCCCTGATCGCCCGTCACAACTGATGTTTCGGCGGCGAAACTTGCGCAGGAAACGGCCTCGTAGGGCCTTGTCGCGGCCCTCGCTCGTGACATATGCTCCGTGCACTTCCTGGACTTCCAACCTCAATCCCGGCGAGCCGGGGCGGGGTAGGAGTTCGGGCCAATCAATGCAACACCCTATTTTCTCAAGGGGGGACGCCACTAATGGCTGACCAGTTTGCTGTTACCTACGTCCCCGGTATGGACTCCGGGGAGATTCCGCCTTCGCCCGTCGACCGTGACGAGAAGACGGCTTTCATCTACAGCCTCGTTGACCCCGTGTGGGACATCGATGTTCTGCCGCTGACCTACACCAACTCGCGTTGGTCGGCTTTCTTCTACCGCGCTGACGAGAAGCGCCTCCGCCGTGTGGTTCCTGACTGCATGGACATCGAGGACGACATCGTCGAGCACTGGTACGTGGACCACCGCAACACCATGCTCGGCCCGTACGGCGAGTGGGGCCTCACCGTGGCTGTCAGCCACAAGGCCGGTGACGGCAACACGTACTACGCGGGTTACTACCCGTACATGTACCTGACGCAGGACAGCGCGATCGACGCCGGTCGCGTGCTCGGCTTCCCCAAGAAGGAGGCCTTCATCCGTACCGTCGAGCACTTCGGTAACCCGGACGACGGTTACGGCGTGTACGACGGGAAGGACTACAAGTTCAACCAGTTCTCCTTCCTGATGATCCGTAACGGGTACGTGATCCACAGCGCCATCGGTAAGTACAACGACGCTGAGCTCTCGGCCAAGCCGGCTTTCTACGGCAACACCGAGTACGGCCGCATGAACATGAAGGTCGTTACCGCTCCCGACATTTCCTCGTCGGAGTGGCAGCTCGTGTACCTGCCTTCGCTGGTGACCAAGGACCTCGCGACCGCCATGGGCCGTCCCGAGACCGAGGGCAGCCACCGCTTCCAGGTGAAGCCGGAGTCCATCCGCACCGCTTCGCCTGAGAACATCGAGTGGTTCCAGCAGGCGACTCCGTTCGACAACATCGGCGCGGAGCTTCCGGTGGGCGAGATGATCGGTCTCATGACCTTCTCGTTCGACCTCATCATCCCGGCCGGCCAGACCCTCTGGACCGAGACCTACACCCGCGACGCCACGTGGGCGGGCGCGGCCAAGCCTTACCGCTTCGGCCTCCGTCACCGCTTCCCGAAGCCCATCGGCCTCGGCGCGTAAGCCAGCGTCCTTAGAGAGGAAATTCACAATGGGACAGATTGTTGACGTTACGTCGACCCCGTGGATCGACTCGGGCGACGCGCCGCCGCTGGCGCTCGACCGCGACAAGCGTGACATCATCAGCCAGGGTGTCGCTGACCCGCTCGTCGACTACGACATCGTGCCGCTTACGTACGTGAACTCGCGCTGGAGCGCGTTCTTCTACCGTGCGACTGAGGCCGACCTGAAGCACGTGCTTCCGAAGTGCCTGGACCTCGAGGACGATGTCATCGAGTTCTGGTACGTCGACCACCTCCACACCGGTCTCGGCCCGTATGGCGAGTTCGGCCTGACGGTGGCCGCTTCCCACAAGGCTGGCGACGGCAAGACGTACTACGGCGGGTACTACCCGTACATGTACCTCACGCAGGATGCCGCTGTGTTCGCCGGCCGTGAGCCCTTCGGTTTCCCGAAGAAGATCGCCTACATCGTCACCCAGGAGCACGGTGGCAAGGAGGACGACGGCTACGGTGGGTTCGGCAACGACTACTTCAACTTCACCATGGAGCGTCGCGGTTACCTGATTCACACCGCGACGGGCCGTTACGACGACGCAGAGCTTTCGGCCAAGCCGGCGTTCTACGGCGACCCGAACTACGGCCGCATGAACCTCCGTCTCATCACGGACGCTTCGCTCAAGACGACGAAGTGGGACCTGACGTACCTCCCCAGCGAGGTCACGAAGGCGACCGCCGCCGCCATGGGCCGTCCGGAGACCGAGGGTCAGCACCGCTTCCAGCTGAAGCCCGAGAGCATCCGTACCGCTTCGGCGGGCGCGATCCGCTCCTGGGCGCTGCAGGCCACCCCGTTCGACAACATGGGTGCCATGCTGCCGGTGAAGGAGATGATCGGTCTGATGACGTTCAGCTTCGACCTCATCATTCCGGGTGCCGACACCATCTGGACCCAGACGATCGAGCGTACCGACGAGGACATCGCGGACCTGCTGTTCGCGACCCCGTACGTGTACACCGGCCGTCAGCGCTTCCCGAAGCCCCCGGGCGTCTGAGTCCAACTCAGATACGGAAGCACCCTGTGGGGGGTGGGCCTTCGGGCCCACCCCCTCTTTTTTTGTTTCGCGGATTCGCGGTATGCGCCGGGTAGGGTGACCCCGTGCCCCGCTCCCTCGAAGGACGTCGCCGCTGGCTGATCATGCCGGTGCTCGCGCTGGGCGTGTCGCTCATCGTGATCGATGGCACCATCGTGAACGTCGCGCTGCCCGAGATCATCGACGCGCTGTCGCTCAACCTGAGCGAGGCGGAGTGGGTCAACTCCATCTACGCGCTGCTCTTCGCGGCGCTGCTGATCGCCGTGGGGGCAACAGCCGATCGCTTCGGGCGCAGGCGGCTGTTCGTGCTGGGCGTGGTGGTGTTCGGCCTGGGGTCAATAGCCGCGGCGCTTGCCGGTAGCGCCGGGCTGCTGCTGGCGGCACGGGCGGTGCAGGGGGTGGGCGGCGCGATGGTGCTGCCCACGAGCCTGTCGCTGGTGAACGCCAACTTCCAGGGCAAGGACCGCGCGGCGGCGTTCGGCATATGGGGCGCCACCATCGCCGGCATGGCGGCCGTGGGGCCGGTGCTGGGCGGGTGGCTCACCAGCGACTTCTCGTGGCGGCTGATCTTCTGGATCAACCCGCCGCTGTGCCTGATCGTGATCGCCGGGGCGCTGCTGCTGGTGCCCGAGTCGAAGGAGCCCGGTGCGCCCGGGCTGCGCGACTGGGTGGGCGTGCTGCTCATATCGATGGGGCTGGCCCTGCTGGTGTTCGGGCTCATCGAGGGCGAGCGCTACGGCTGGTGGTCGGCCACGCCCGACAGCCCGTCGTGGTGGGGGCTGCCCGGTTCGCCGGTGCCCTGGGCGCTCATCGCATCGGTGGTGCTTCTGCTGGGGTTCGTGGGGTGGACGCAGTGGCGCACAAAGCGCGGACGGGCCACGCTGGTGGACCTGTCGCTGTTCAAGCTTCCGACCTTCCGGTGGGGCGGCATGACGATCCTCATCGTGTCGCTCGGGGAGTTCGGGGTGATCTTCGTGATCCCGCTCTTCCTGCAGAACGTGCTGGACATGAGCGCGCTGGGCGCCGGTCTGGTGATCCTCGCCCTGGCGGTGGGCGCGCTGGTGTCGGGAGGCGCGGCGGCGCCGGTGTCGCGCAGGCTCGGTGGTCACCGCATCGTGCAGCTGGGCATGGTGCTGGAGATCGCCGGCATCACGTGGTTCGCATTCGTGGTGGCGCCCGGGGTATCGCCGTGGGTGTTCGTGGCACCGCTGTTCGTGTACGGGCTCGGGGTGGGCTTCGCCACCGCGCAACTCACCAACGTGGCGCTGGACGAGGTGCCCATCAACGAGTCGGGGCAGGCCAGCGCCCTGCAGTCGACGCTGCGGCAGGTGGGGTCGGCGCTCGGCACCGCGGTGCTGGGCGTGGCCCTGGCAGTGGCGGTGTCGTCGCACGTGGCGTCGTCGGTGCAGGCCCAGGGCGTGCCCGCCGCGCAGGCCGATCAGATCGCCCAGGTGGTCAAGTCGTCCGCGGGCACGGCGATCCCCGCCCTCGCCACCGACCCCAAGACCGCTCCGCTCGCCCCCGCGCTCGATCAGTCGTTCGCCGACGCCGTGCAGGTGGTCGGCTGGGTTGCCGCGGCATTCGTTTTCCTCGGACTCATCGCGTCATTCCGCATCCCCGGCAACCGCGGCGCGCGCTCACCCTGAAGCGCCGCCTGTTCAGTACATGTGGACGGGCGTGCCGTACGTGACGAACTCGTACAGATACGGCGCGAACGGCGCGGCGATGCGCACGCAGCCGTGGCTGGCCGGGTAGCCGGGCACATCCGGGTACTCGTGGAACGCGTAGCCGCCGGTGAAGTAGGACGCATAGGGCATCCATGAGCTAAATGGGCGCGACCAGCTCATCACTTCCTTGCGGTAGATCGAGTAGGTGCCGCGCGGGGTATTGCCCGCGGCGCCGCTCGAGAAGTGGATGGCGCGCACCACGCGGCCGCTGCGCACCAGCAGCACCACCTGGCGGTCGATGTAGCCCTCGAGCCACTTGCCCCCGCCCGACTTCCTCGGCTGGGGACGCCCGGCGACCGCCAGGCGCTTCTGCGTGGCGGCATCGGGCGTACCGGTGCGCTCGAGGCCGTTCCAGCCCTGAAATCCCATGATCGCCTGCGACACGGCGTAGTTGGACGTGTTGCCCGGCGTGGCGTTGGCCGGCAGGTAGCCGAGCTCCGCGAGGCGGCCCACCTGGCCGCGCGGGATATCCAGGTCGAGCGTGTGGAAGATCAGGTCGCGCAGCGCAGGGGTGATGCGGCGCGGTGCGGCAAGCGCGGGCGAGCCGTTGGCGGCGTTGGGCACCGTGATGAGCTTGATGTAGTCGTTGGTCCAGCCCGCCGCGGCCAGGCGGTTGCGCAGCTGCATGGTGAGCTTGGGCGGAACGGTGGCGTCCACCGACCCGCGGATGAGCGTGATGTGCTGGCGGTTCTTCTGGGCGCGGATCTTCGAGTTGCCGCCGAGCGTGACCGGCAGGAGGTCCTGCTGGTTGGCCGGGTCGAGCATGACAATGCGGGTGGGGTCGAAGGCCGACACGCCGAGCGCTCCGTCAATACGGCTGGGCAGGCCCAGCGTAATGCTGACGGCAAATGAGGCTCCGCTGGCCTCGCCGAGGGTGACCAGCCGGGTGCTGTTCATGTCGGTGCGCCGGTCGAGCATGTTGAGCAGCTCATCCACCGCCGTGGCGTCGGCGGCCCGCCGGTCGGCCTGCATGGGGTACCAGCACTGCTGGTTGCCGAGGGAGGCGCACGGCAGGGCATCGAGGGCGACCGCCACCGCGCCCGCGCGGTGGATGGAATAGCCGAAGCGGTCGAGGGCATCCTGCGCCGTGGTGCCCTCGCGCGGGAACACCATGACCACGGGGGGCCGCGTGCCGGGCTTCACCGACTCGGGCGGGCTGATGATGGCGTGGCGCATCACGCCGGCCGCCTGGAACGAGACGTCCTCGTTGGCGCCGATGGCGAGGCTGGGGACTGCGATCAGGGCGAGAGCCCCTGCGGTGAGGGCGATGGTGCGTGCGGGCACTTGGGGATATTCGCCGCGACCGCGGGCCACCCCTCCCCATGTATGTTCCGCCCCATGACCGACCAGACCGCCGATATCCGCATCCCGCTCGACCACCTGCCCGCCGATGGGCGCTTCGGCAGCGGGCCGTCCAAGGTGCGCGTTGAGGCCCTGCGGGCCCTCGCCGAGACGGGCACCTCGTACATGGGCACCTCGCACCGGCAGAAGACCGTGAAGGAGATGGTGGGCCGGGCGCGCTCGAGGCTGTCGCAGCTTCTGGGCCTGCCGGACGACTACGAGGTGCTGCTGGGCAACGGCGGCGCCACGGCATTCTGGGACGTCGCGGGGTTCCGCCTGGTGCGCGAGCACAGCCACCACGCGGTGTTCGGCGAGTTCTCGTCGAAGTTCGCCCAGGCCATGGCCGAGGCGCCGCACGTGGCCACGGCCACCACGGTGGATGCCGAACCGGGCAGCCACCCCGAGGTAACGGCCGTGGGCGGCGCCGACGTCTACGCGCTCACCCAGAACGAGACCTCCACGGGCGTGTGCATGCCCGTGGCGCGCCCCGCGGGCGCCGACCCGGATGCCCTCGTGCTGGTGGATGCCACCTCCGCCGCGGGCGGCATGGCCGTGGACCCGCACGAGTTCGACGTCTACTACCTCTCGCCGCAGAAGGCGCTGGCCAGCGACGGGGGCCTGTGGCTGGCGGCCTGCTCGCCCCGCGCGCTGCAGCGCATCGACGACCTGGCCGATCGCTGGGCGCCGGCATCGCTCGACCTGCTCATCGCACGCGACAACTCGGTGAAGGACCAGACCTACAACACGCCGGCGCTGGCCACGATCTTCCTGCTCGTGCAGCAGGTGGAATGGATCATGGACCAGGGCGGGCTCTCGTGGGCCGAGGATCGCTGCCGCGCGTCGTCGGGGGCCATATATGCCTGGGCTGAGGCGCACGAGCTGGCGGCGCCGTTCGTGGCCGACCCGTCGATGCGCAGCCCCGTGGTGGTGACCATCGACCTCGACGACCGCGTGGATGCCACGCAGGTGTGCGCGGTGCTGCGCGCCAACGGCGTGGTGGACACCGACAGCTATCGCAAGCTCGGGCGAAACCAGATCCGCGTGGCCACCTTCCCGGCGATCTCGCCCGACGACGCCCGCCAGCTCGTGGCCTGCCTCGACTACGTGGTGGGGCTGCTCGCCCGGTAGGGTCGGGCCATGGCGCGAAAGGCGAGCAAGGGCGACCGTGCCTGCGACCTCACCACCGAGGGCATCGAGCGCTTCGAGGTGGGCGAGGAGGTCGACAGCGCCCGTGGCGAGTTGGTGAACGCCGTGCGCGACGTGCTGCACGGGGCGCACCCCGGCGACCTGCAGGCCGTGGCCGACTGGCTGCGGACCGTTGCCGATGGAACATCAACCGACGACCTGGAGTCCCTGGGCGACGTGCTCGCCGAGCAGGACGAGCTGGTATTCGGCGCGCCCCCGGTGCACGGGGATGACGACCTGGTGGACGACTGGCGCACCGCGCCCTACCCCTATCGCAACCTCATGCGCCGCAAGGCGTACGAGAAGCAGAAGTACCGCTTGCAGGTGGAACTTCTGAAGCTGCAGGCCTGGGTGAAGGACACCGGCCAGCGCGTGGTGATCGTGTTCGAGGGGCGCGACGCCGCGGGCAAGGGCGGCACGATCAAGCGCTTCATGGAGCACCTCAACCCGCGCGGCGCGCGCGTGGTGGCGCTCGAGAAGCCCACCGACATCGAGCGCGGCCAGTGGTACTTCCAGCGCTACATCGAGCACCTGCCCACGCGCGGCGAGATCGTGCTGTTCGACCGCTCCTGGTACAACCGCGCCGGCGTGGAGCGCGTGATGGGCTTCTGCACCGATGAGGAGTACGCCGAGTTCATGCGCCAGGCCCCGCAGTTCGAGGGCCAGCTCGTGCGCAGCGGAATCCACCTGATCAAGTTCTGGTTCTCGGTGAGCAGGGATGAGCAGCAGCGCCGCTTCGCCGAGCGCGAGCAGCACCCGCTCAAGCAGTGGAAGCTCTCCCCCATCGACCTGGCGTCACTCGACAAGTGGGACGACTACACGGCCGCCAAGGAGGCAATGTTCCTGCACACCGACACCGAGGACGCACCCTGGATCTGCATCAAGTCGGACTGCAAGAAGCGCGCGCGACTGAACGCGCTCCGGTACGTGCTGCACCGCATGCCCTACACCGGCAAGGACGTCGAGCGCATCGGCGCGCTCGATCCGCTCATCGTCGGGCGCCCCACCCTGGTGCTCGAGGAGGATCGGGCGCAGCCATAGGCGCACGCAGCGCCGGCGCGGCGCGGCCTATGGGGACTGGTTGGCCAGTTGGGCCACCATGAGCGCGATGAACACCAGGGCCGCCACGGCGGTCCAGCGTCGTCGCGCCGGCCCGCCCTCGCCCAGCCACTCGGCCATCGGCCAGGCCAGGGGGTACGCCAGCAGGCCGAGCCGCGCCAGCGACGTGACCGACCCGCTCGAGAGCGGGATCACCAGCACGAGGAGCGCGTAGAGCACCCAGGGCGAGCGCAGGCCGCCCTCGCGGCGCCATAGGCGCGCCAGCAGCAACACGTAGATCACGCCGAAGAGCACGTCGCGCACCACGGCCGACCAGTCACCCACCGACAGTCCCGTGAGCTGCGAGATGGTCTCCTTGCCGAGCAGGTCGCGTGATCCGATGAGGTCGCCGCCCAAGACCCCGCCGAGCGCCTGCCCGGTATTCGCGGGCAGCAGCGACAGCAGCCCCACGCCCAGCTGGCCGCGCCCCCAGGCCGCCTGGGCGTCCAGCGGCAGCGCCCAGCTTCCCTGCCGGAACTGCATGTAGGCGAGGAATACCACGCCCACCACGGCCACGGGCAGCAGGGCCTTCACCAGGCGGCGGCGCCGGCCTTCCTCCCCGAGCGCCCACGCCAGCATCACCACCGGCACGACGGCGAGCACGCCCGTGGGGCGCGTGAGCACTGCGACCGCCGCCACGCTGCCCGCCCAGCCGAAATGGCCCTTCCAGGCGAGATAGCCGGCCAGCACCGCGAGGCCCAGCGCGGCCCCCTCGGTGTAGGCCATGGACGCCGCCACGGCGGGCGGGGCCAGCGCGAGCACCCACGTGGCGCGCACGGCCATCTCGTGCCCGAAGCGCCCCTTGGTGAGGTTGAACAGCGCCACCAGGGCCACCAGGAACATCGCATTGCTCACGATGATCGACACCCAGAACGGGTTCAGCCCCAGGGCGAGCGCCGCCCACATGATCATCGGCATGAGGGGGAAGAACGCGACGTTGGTGAAGACCTCGCCCACCTGGCCGACGTCGAACGCATAGCCGCGCCGGGCGATGTCGAGGTACCAGGTGGTGTCCCACGAGCCGAAGAGGTTGAGCGCCCGGGGCACGGCCCGGTCGAGCCCGATCTCGGCGCGCCCGAATGACAGGCTGGAGATCACGCCCAGGCCGGTGACGAACAGGCGCGAGGCGAGCCACGCGACCATGGGCACGCCGAGCCAGGCCCACCACGGAAGGTCCATGAGCTTGTTGATCCATGCGGGCCGCGACGGTCCCGACCCCGCGGGCGCGGAGGCCGGCGTCGGCGGCGGCGGCGCCGGCTGACCGTTCATCAGCCGGTGACGATAGGCGACCGCCGGTCGGATCGCCGAACGGAGCCCGTGGCCAGTGACGCAAGCCACCGGGGCGTGCTGCCGCGCGCATGCGCGATGGCCGCATCCACCAGCGCGCCGGCGTCATCGCGGTGCACCGGGTGCCCATGCCCCATCAGCACATGATGCGCGGGGTATCCCTCGAGCACCCGGGGCGGGCGCGCGCGCATGAACGGATGCGGGCCGATCACCTGATCCGGGCGCGAGCGGAAGTACGGCGGCGTGCCCACGGCCTCGGCCACCACCAGCGCCAGCCGATCGGGCCACCACAGCGCCGACTCGTGCCAGCCGCGGGAATCGCGCACCACCAGCACCTCGAAGGGGGCGCCGTCCACGGCGTGCCGAGGGGTAACCAACAGGGGCACGCCGAGGTCGCAGGCCATCCCGGCGCAGTCGCGCCCGTGGCGGTCGAGCAGCTGCAGCACGCCGGCCACGGGCGGCAGCGATGCCAGGCGGGCGCGCACGTCGGGGTGATCCACGGGGTCCACCAGCCACGTGCGATCGCCCGCCAGCAGCGCGTGCGATGCCCGCTGCATGAAACCGGGGTCCGATGCGATCCATGTGAGCATGTCGTCGGGACCATGCGCGAAATGAACGTCCATACCGCAATGGTGCCGCATACGCCGGTGCATCTGGGATAGTGGCGCGCGTGAACCCTGCTCGATCCATTGAGGACCACGCGCTGATCGGCGACAAGCGCACGTGTGCGCTGGTGGCCCGCGACGGGGCCATCGACTGGTTCTGCACGCCGCGGTTTGACGGGCCGGCCGTGTTCTGCTCGCTGCTGGGCACCGATGACAACGGCGAGTGGCGCATCAGCCCGCAGTCGAGGGTGCGATCGTCATCGCGGCGGTACGTCGGTGAGACCCTCGTGCTCGAGACCACCCTGGTGGCCGCCGAGGGCACGGTGCGCCTCGTCGACTTCATGTCGTCCGAGCCCAGCGGGCCGTGCATCGTGCGCATCGTCGAGGGCGTTGAGGGCGTGGTGCCCATGGAGTCGGAGGTCTCGGCGCGCTTCGAGTACGGCCACACCCGCCCGTGGGTACGCCACCTGCCCGAGGGCGCAGACCTCATCTGCGGGCCCGAGGCCATGCGGCTGGTGTCGCCGGTGCACCACGGCCGCATCGAGGGCGACATGGTGGCCCGCTTCACGGTGAAGCCGGGCCAGCGCATCGGCATGACCCTCAACCACCACGAATCCCACCTTCCGGCGCCCGCGGGCCCCGAGCCCGAGCACGCGCTGGCCGAGTCGCTGTCGTGGTGGGAGGGCTGGAGCTCGCGGTGCCCCTTCGAGGGTGAGTGGCGCGAGCCGGTGATCCGCTCGCTGATCACGCTGAAGGCGCTCTCGTACGCGCCCACCGGCGCCATCATCGCGGCGGCCACCACGTCGCTGCCTGAGCGACTCGGCGGAGTGCGCAACTGGGACTACAGGTTCGCCTGGCTGCGCGACGCATCGTTCACGCTGTACGCGCTGATGCTCGGCGGCTACACGCGCGAGGCCGTGGCCTGGCGCGACTGGCTGCTGCGCGCGGTTGCCGGCGACCCCGAGGACATCCAGATCATGTACGGCGCGGCGGGCGAGCGACGCCTTGCCGAATGGGAGGTGCCGTGGCTCCCGGGCTACGCGGCATCGCGCCCCGTGCGCGTGGGCAATGCGGCTGTCGACCAGTTCCAGCTCGACGTCTACGGCGAGCTCATGGACTCGCTGCACGTGGCGCGGCGCATCGGCGTGGAGCCCGACCCCGACGCCTGGTCGCTCGAGACCGCGCTGATGGACGCCCTGGAGTCGCGCTGGCATGAGCCCGACGAGGGCATCTGGGAGGTCCGGGGGCCGCGGCGGCACTTCACCCACTCGAAGATCATGGCGTGGGTGGCCTTCGACCGTGCCATCTGCGCGGTGGAGGAATCCGGTCTCGAGGGCCCGGTCGATCGCTGGAAGGCCATCCGGCAGGAGATCCACGACGAGGTGTGCCGCGAGGGCTTCAACGCCGAGCTCGGATCATTCGTGCAGGCCTACGACGTGTCACGCCTGGACGCCAGCCTTCTGATGATCCCCCTGGTGGGGTTCCTGCCGGCCGACGACCCGCGCGTGATCGGCACGATGGACGCCATCCAGCGCGACCTCACGCGAGACGGCCTGGTGATGCGTTACACGGATGTCGACAGCGAGGGCGTGGACGGTCTGCCCGCGGGCGAGGGCGCGTTCTTGCTGTGCACGTACTGGCTGGTGGACAACCTCGCCATGGCCGGTCGGTACGACGAGGCCCGGGTGCTGTTCGAGCGCCTGCTCACGCTGCGCAACGACGTGGGGCTCATGGCCGAGCAGTGGGACCCCATCACCGGGCGCATGCTCGGCAACTTCCCCCAGGCGTTCTCGCACGTGGGACTCGTCAACTCGGCCTGGAACCTTGGCAGCAAGGGCGGCGCGGCGGCGCGCTGGGCACCCAACGGCAGCAGGGTAACCGCACGCGCCTAGGCAACGGGCGCCCTAGCGTCGGGCGCCCTCGCAGGCGATGCCATCGCCATCGCTGTCGAAGCGGTGGATGTCGGTGCCCACCACGCGGAACCTGCGCGCGGTGATGTCGGAGCAGTCGAGGTCGGGAGGCGGCGAGGGGATGCACGCCCCGGAGTAGTTCGGATCGCAGCGCCCGGACGCCGCACCGGCGGCCGACCCCGCGCCGGCGCCAGACGAAGCACCGCCGCCGTACTGCGGCTTGGTGGTGTCACCATTGCACGGTGGCCCCCACACGCCGATGCGCGACTTCTTCGCCCGGATCTCGGCCCCGAGGAACGCCCCGGCGTAGCGGAAGGGGATCGCCCCGTATACGTAGGTCTTCGCGAAGCCCGTGCGCACCAGGCGGTAGTTCACCGATCCGCGCGCGCCGCCCGCGTTGCCCGCATACACGTAGCCGAGGAACCGGTTGTACTTGTCGCGGGCGTCCTGCGAGGGGTCGCTCTCCACCCGTATCGCCGTGCCCACCGGAAGCAGGCGGGCGGCTTCGGCCGAGGCAGCAGGCCCGCCGCACTGCACCGGGTAGCCCGGCCGCTTGGTCTCGGGCGTGTCGATGCCGATCAGCCGCATGGTGCTCTCGAACCCGCGTGACTGGAACTTGATGGTGTCGCCGTCCACCACCTTGGTGACGGTGCCCCGCAGCACGACGGGCGAGGCGGCATGCGCCGACGCAACCGCGAAGCCGCATGCCGCCAGGCCGACCGCTGCGGCCACGGCGACGCATGCCGTTCGTGAACTCCCCGGAATCATTGTCACGTAGGTGTATCAGCAGAACTGAATATCCTGCTCAGGTGGAGTCAGATCCTGAGGACCGCATCATCCCGAGCTGGTCGCGATCGCCCCGTGCATCGGCGCGACTGGTGGCAGGACCCATCAGGTCGTTCATGGCGTGGGAGGCCGCCGGTGGCGCCGCCCTGCTGCTGGCCACCATCGTCGCCCTCGTGTGGGCGAACGTGGATACGTCGGGATACGAGGCGTTCTGGTCGACGCCCATCACGCTCGGCGCGGATGGCAGCGTGCTCGACACCGACCTGGCCAAGGTGGTCAACGACGGCCTGATGACGCTGTTCTTCCTGCTCATCGGACTCGAGGTGAAGCGCGAGCTCGCGGTGGGCGAGCTCTCGACGCCCAAGGCCGCCGCCGTGCCGTTCGCCGCAGCGCTGGGCGGCATGCTGCTGCCGGCGGCCATCTACCTGGCGTTCACCGCCGGTGGAGCGGCGCAGGACGGCTGGGGAATCCCCATGGCCACCGACGTCGCATTCGCGCTGGCGGTGCTCGCCGCCCTCAGGTCACGCGTTCCACCCGCTCTGTGGGCGTTCCTGCTCGGGGTGGCGGTGATCGACGACATCGGCGCCATCATCGTGATCGCCATCGCGTACTCCAGCGGGATACAGGCCGCGTGGCTGGCGGCCGCCATCGTGGCGCTCGTGGCCTTCTGGGTGCTCACGCGCCTGCACGTGCAGGCGCGCGTGCCGTACGTGGCGCTGGGAATCCTGGCGTGGGCGTTCACGGCGTCGTCGGGGGTGCACGCCACCATCGCCGGGGTGGCCGTGGGGCTGCTCACCCCCGCCGTGCCCCTGCAGCGCCCGGCGGCGGTGTCGGCCGAGGCACACCGCGTGGCCGACGAGACCTCCGATGCGCCTGCGGGGCCGGACGCCGAGAGCGAGTCGTGGATGCACCTGGCCGAGCTCTCGCGCCAGGCGGTCTCACCGCTCACACGCGCGGTGCACGCCCTGCACCCGTGGACCTCGTTCGTGATCCTGCCCATCTTCGCGCTGGCCAACGCGGGCATCGTGTTCGGAGCCGGCGCCCTGTCGGCCGACGGCGCGGTCGGCGCCGCGCTGGGCGTGGGGCTCGGCCTGCTCATCGGCAAGGCCGTGGGAATCCCCCTGGGGGCATGGATGGCCATCCGGATGGGCGTGGGCCGAATGCCATCCGGCGCACGGTGGGGCCAGATGCTCGGCATCGGCCTGGTGGCGGGAATCGGCTTCACCGTCTCGCTGTTCATCACCGATCTCGCATTCGACGACCCATCGCTGGCCGACGCGGCGCGCATCGGCGTGCTGGCGGGATCGGTGCTCGCTGCCGTCGCGGGGGCCCTCGTGCTGTGGCTGCTCGGCCGGCGGTCGCGGTCCGCCTGAACCGCGCGCGGGGGGGATACGCCCGCGCACCGGCGAACATGCCGCCCATGCGCACGTCCATCGCCTCTCTCATCGGGCTCACGGCCACCTGCGCCGTGGCCCTCGCCGCGATCGCCCCCACCGCGCTCGCCGGGTACGAATCGCGCATCTCGCAGATCTCCCCCGCGCAGCGCAAGGCCATGACGCCGTCGGTATGGCGCAAGGGCTGCCCGGTGGGGCCGGATGATCTGCGCGCCGTGCGGGTAACCCACCGCACGTTCGGCGGCGGCGAGGCCACCGGCACCCTGGTGGTGCACGAGGGCGTCGCCCCGGCCGTGGTGCGCATCTTCCGCAGCCTGTACCGCGACGGGGTGCCCGTGAGGAAGATCGAGCCCATCGAGAAGTACGGGGGCAGCGACTTCAACTCGATCGAGGCCGACAACACATCGGCCTTCAACTGCCGCAAGGCCACCGGCAGCGGGCGCTGGAGCAACCACGCCTACGGCAGGGCAATTGACATCAACCCCATCGAGAACCCCTGGGTGGAGCCAGGCGGGGTGGTGTACCACACGGCCAGCAGGCCATTCGTGAAGCGCACGCCGCGCCCCGGCGTGGCGGTGGAGGGCGGCGCGCTGGTGCGCGCGTTCGACCGCGAGGGCTGGGACTGGGGCGGGCGCTGGTCGGGAACCAAGGACTACCAGCACTTCTCCGCCGACGGCGGCTAGGCACTTGCAATACTACGCACCGCGCTGAGCGCAGACGCCACGCCGAGGAGGCCACCCAATGCCGGTTGAGTACGATCAGGACCCGAAGATCAAGGCCTACGCCCACCCCGAGCGGATGGTCACCACCGAGTGGCTCGAGGCCCACCTGGGCGACCCCGGGCTGGTCGTGGCGGAGAGCGACGAGGACGTGCTGCTGTACGACACCGGGCACATCCCCGGCGCCGTCAAGATCGACTGGCACCTCGACCTGAACGACCCGCTCACCCGCGACTACGTGGATGCCAAGGGCTTCTCGAAGTTGATGTCGGCGAAGGGCATCACGCCCGACACCACCATCGTCTTCTACGGCGACCAGAACAATTGGTGGGCGTCGTACGCCCTGTGGGTCACCTCGCTTTTCGGGCACGCCGACGTGCGCCTGCTCGACGGCGGCCGCAAGAAGTGGGTGAACGAAGGCCGCCCGATCACCACCGACGTGCCCTCCCCCGCTCCGGCCGACTACCCGGTGACCGAGCGCGACGACAGCGTGATCCGCGCCTACCGCGAGCAGGTACTCGCCCACATCGGCAACGGCAAGCTGGTGGACGTGCGCTCGCCCGGGGAGTTCTCGGGCGAGCTGCTGCACATGCCCGAGTACCCGCAGGAGGGCGCCATTCGCGGCGGGCACATCCCCACCGCCGCCAACGTGCCGTGGCGCCGCGCGGCGGATGAGGACGACGGTACGTTCCTTCCGGTGGACGAACTGCGCGCCATCTACGAGGGCGAGATCGGACTCGACAAGGGCGACGACGTGATCGCCTACTGCCGCATCGGCGAGCGATCCAGCCACACCTGGTTCGTGCTCACCCACCTGCTGGGCTTCGACCAGGTGCGCAACTACGACGGCTCGTGGGTGGAATGGGGCAACGCCGTGCGCGTGCCGATCGAGAAGTGAGGGACAAGCTTCACGAGATCGTCGAGGAGTTCGCGGACACGCCGAAGGAGCTCCGCCTGCCGCTGCTGCTCGACTTCGCCAACTCCCTGCCACCGCTACCCGACCGCCTGGTGGAAGACCGCGACAGCATGGAGCCGGTGGAGGAGTGCCAGGCGCCGCTGTTCCTCGCGGTGGAGGTGCAGCCGGTGGAGGTGCGGCTGTTCTTCGACGCGCCCATGGAGGCGCCCACCTCCCGCGGCTTCGCCGCCGTGCTGCACGAGGGCCTCGACGGCGCCAGCCCCGAGGAGGTGCTGGCCACCCCCAACGACTTCTACCTGTCGATGGGGCTCGAGGAGCTGGTGACCCCGCTTCGCATGCGCGGCATGGCTGGCATGCTGGCCCGGGTCAAGCGCCGGGTGGCTGCGGGCATCGAGGCCTGACCGCGCCCGGCGGCCGGGCCGCTAGGGCGCCAGCAGCAGCCGACCGCCCTGCACCACCTGAACGGTGGCGGGGTATACAGCCTCGCGCACGCCGGGTATGAACCGCATGGTGCCGAGCACCGACGGCACCGCCCGCACCCGTCGGAGCCCCGCCAGCACGCGATCGGGCGCCCCGCCGTGCCCGGCGCCGGCGGCAGCGGCCAGCAGCTGCACCCCGCCGTAGCCCTGCGCCGCGAACGCGTCCGGGGCGGAGCGGTACTTGGCGCGGTAGTCGCGCACGAAGGCCCGGCTGGCGGCGTCGCGCTTGTTGGGGTTCCATGAGGCACTCACGATGAAGCCGTCGGTGGCTGATCCCGCCGCCGTGAGCACGTCGGGCGTGTTGTAGCCGTTGCCCCCCACCTTCATCAGCGACGAGCCCGCGGCCGCCACCGCGAGGCTGGCGGCGTCGGCGCTGCGCGCCGCGAAGAAGATGGCCTGCGGCCCGGGTGCCACCGCCTGGGCGATGAGCTGGTCTGCGCGCCCGCTGCCCGCGGGCATGGTGACATCGGCGAGCAGGCGGATTCCCTGATCGGCAGCCGCGGAGCGGAACGCCTGGGCCGCGCCCTCGGAGTACCCGTCACTGCTCACCGATACCAGTGACGCCGTGGTGATGTCGCGCTTGTCGTTGGCATACGCCACCGATGCGGGAATGAGCCGGTTCTCGGACAGGCTCACGCGCCAGAACGTGGGGCCCGCCGCCGCGAGGTCGAGCGTGGCGTTGGTGACCCCGAGCACGGGGATTCCCGCGGCACCCGCGATGGGGTCGGCCGCCGCCGCCACGCCCGAGAGCGTGGGCCCCAGCACCGCGGACACCCGCGCACCCACGAAGCCGGTCATCTGGTGGGCGGCCATCTGGTTGGCCGACTGATCATCGGCCAGGTGCAGCCGCACGCACACCGGCTGGCCGCGGGTCTCGGATGCCGCCAGCGCGGCGCCGCGCGCCTGCGAAATGCCGTAGGGGCTCGCCGATCCGGTCATCGACGCCAGCGATCCGCCGACGGCCTCGATGGGCCGGTGGGCCGCCGATGCGGGGGTTGCCAGGGCAAGGCCCAGCGCCGGGATGGCCAGGGCGGCTGCGAGAGATACGCGGCGGTCCATGAGCGGCGCGATGGTACGCGACGCGCGGTTAGGCTGGCGGAATGAGTCCCCGTGCTGCGGCCCTTGTCGCCATCGCCGTGGGCGGAGCCATCGGCGCCCTCGTGCGTGCTGGCCTGGCCGAGGGGCTACCCAGCGAGAGCTGGCCGCTCGGCACTCTGGTCGTGAACATCGTGGGCACCGTGCTGCTCGCCGCGGTGGCGGCGATGATCGCCTGGCGCCCATCCCTGCCCCACTGGCTCCATCCGCTTGCGGCCGTGGGCTTCTGCGGATCGCTCACCACGTTCTCGGGAATCCAGCTCGAGGCTTTGGGCCTGATGCGCCGGGGCATGTCGGCCACGGCCGTGCTCTACGTCGCGGCCACGGTGGTGCTGGGGCTCATCGCCGTGGTGGCCACCCGGCGCGTCATGGCGCGGGTGCTCAGGTGAGCGCGCTCTCGTGGGTGCTGGCGGCGCCGGCCGGTGCGCTGGGGGCCCTCGCCAGGCTTGGCACGGGGCGGCTGATGGCGCGTGGCCTGGGCCTGCACGCGCCGTGGGGCGTGCTCGCCGTGAACATCGTCGGCACGTTCCTGTTCGGGGTGCTCGTGGGCCTGAACCCGGGCCATGGCCTGGTGCTCATCCTCGGCGCGGGGTTCCTGGGCAGCTACACCACGTTCTCCACGTGGATGGCCGAGACCGAAGCCCTGGCCGTGGATCGACGCTGGAACACCGCGCTGCTCAACCTGGTGGTGCCGGCAGCCGGCGGCCTCGTGGTGGGCACCGCAGGATTCACCTTGGGGCTGGCGCTGGCCTGAGCGCCGGCGACGGGTGGGGGCGGAGCCGGCCTAGCCGGCGGCGTTGAAGACCAAGATCAGCACGATGACGGCGATCACCACGCACACCGTTGCGGTGATGAACGCGGTCATGAACTTCGGCATCGGCGGGATGGGCGGCAGATCTGCCATGGAACCTCTCGATTGGTGGCGCTTGAACCAAGGGAGATTTCACCAGACCTGAACGGACGCAGGCACCGGGTGACGGGGGTTCGAGGGACTTCACGGACGGTCGTCACGCCCATGCCGGGACGTCCCGCGACCGAACCCCCTTACCAGCGGCGATGAGGGGCCTACCGTGGGGGTTTCACCGCAACAGTGCGAAAGGACGAGATATGTCGATCCGCACACGCGCAGTCGCGATCGGGGCCGCCACGGCCGCCGCGCTGGCACTCACCGCCGCGCCCGCCCTGGGCCAGAAAATCATTACGGTCACCACTCCAAAGGACAACCCGTTCGCCTTCACCGGCATGCCGAAGACGCTCAAGGCCGGCACGTACAGGTTCAAGTACGAAAACAAATCCGGCGTCGAGCACAACCTCAAGGTGGGCTCCACCGCCACTCCGCTCTTCTCCAATGGCTCCAAGACCATCAAGGTGACGCTGAGGAAGGGCACCGTGGTGAGTTACGAGTGCACGCCGCACAAGGGCAACATGAAGGGGACCATCAAGGTGACGTAGTACCCCCAGCGGGATTCGAACCCGCGCTACCGCCGTGAAAGGGCGGCGTCCTGGACCGCTAGACGATGGGGGCCAGGATGCGTGAGGCTACCTGGCCCCGCGAGGGGTCAGGCGGCCTGCACGCCGGGTTCGCCGTCCAGGACGTCCGCCGGCGGACGGCACACCGGGCAGGGCGACCAATGGGCGGCGAGGTACTTCCACGGCCCGTGGATGGTGTCGCGCACGCCGGGATCCCCGCGATGGGGTGCCTCCGGGCAGTCGAGGCGGTGATACTGGCCGAAGCCGCCCCTGCTGTAGTGGGCCACCACTCCCTCGGTGTCCAGGCGATTGCGCTCCGCGCGCATCAGCTTCATGTACGTCCCTCCTCGTGAGGAACCGGGCGTCCCATGCCCGTGTCGTTCGTCTGTGTTGAATGCGAAGGTATCACCGCCACCGCTTTCGCCGCCAGCGAACGAGTTCCCCCATGTCACGTTCCCGCGGCGACGCAGCCCGTAACGCGTCGGCCACGCGCGCGCGCAGGGGCCACCGGCATCGGTAGCGTTCGCCTCGTGCACGGCGCGCCCGACCTCTCCCGCCGCTTCGTGGCGGAGTTCCTCGGAACGTTCATCCTCGTGGCCGGGGGCTGCGCGGCGGCGGCGGCCGACTACCGCTTCGACGGCCTGCTCGGCGGGCACATCGGCGTGGCCGTGGCCTGGGGCCTGGTGGTGGCAGTGGTCATCTTCGCCATCGGCCACCTCTCGGGCGCCCACATCAACCCGGCGGTCACGCTGGCGTTCGCCACCGGGCGGCACTTCCCGTGGCGCGAGGTGGCGCCCTACTGGGTGGCGCAGGTGACCGGCGCCATCGCGGGCGCGCTCACGGTGGCCGGGCTGTTCGGCACCGAGAGCGGCCTGTCGGTGACCCAGCCGTTCGACGTGAGCGACCTGGGCGCGGTGGGCATCGAGGTGGTGATCACGGCGATCCTCATGCTCGTGGTGATGGCCGTGGCCACCGACACCCGGGCGCAAGGCGCGCTCGCCGCCGTGGCCATCGGGGTCACCGTCGCGGTGATCGGCCTGGTGATGGGCCTGATGGATGGCGCATCGATGAACCCGGCACGATCCATCGGCCCGGCAGTGGCCACCGGCGAGTACGTGGCGCTGTGGGCGTACCTCATCGGACCCATCATCGGCGCGCTCATCGGCGTGGCCATCTACGCCTACGTGCGCGGGCGCCCCCACCCCGAGGGCGCGCACCCCGACGCCGAGGCCGGCGAGGACCTCGCCTAGCCGTTCACCCCGCGTACGGGCCCGGCCGGCCCCTATCGTCCGGGCATGGACATGAACGGGGCACGGGCAGTGGTGCTGGGCGCGACCGGCGGATTCGGCGCCGAGATCGCGCGGTCGCTCGCGACGGCGGGCGCAACACTCGCGGTGCACGGCCGCGACCCGGCCCGGTTGCAGGCGATATCCGCCGAGGTTGGCGGCCACCCGATTGCGGGCGACCTCACCGAGCCCGGTGTGCCCGATGCCGTGGTGGACGAGGCCGCCCAGGCCCTCGGCGGCCTCGACGTGGTGGTGATGTCGGCCGGCGCCGTGGCCTTCGGTCCGGTGGCCGCACTCGACGAGGACGTGCTGCGCCGCGTGGTCGACCTCGACCTCATCGCGCCCATCCTCGTGGCGCGTGCCGCCACCCGCCACCTGCAGAAGGACGGCGTCATCGCGCAGGTGTCGGCGGTGGTGGCCGACCAGCCGATGGCCGGCCTCGCCGCTTACTCCGCCGCAAAGGCCGGGCTCACGGCGTTCGACACGGCATTCCGCCGCGAGATGCGCCGCCAGGGCGTGCGCGTGCTCGATGCCCGCCCCCCGCACATGGAGACCGGGCTCGCCACGCGCCCCATCGCGGGCGAGGCGCCGGGGCTCGCGCAGGGCCGCGATCCACGTGAGGTGGCGGACGAGTTGGTGGCCGTAATCGGGGGATCCGCTGAGGCCCCCGACTGGATCGACTGACTGCTACTGTCCCCCGGCCCGTTGGGGCGGTTAGCTCAGTTGGTAGAGCACCTGCCTTACAAGCAGGGGGCCGGCGGTTCAAGTCCGTCACCGCCCATGGCTCGCCCGGAGCAACCCGGGGGTGTAGCTCAGCTGGTTAGAGCGCAGGACTGTCAATCCTGAGGCCGCGGGTTCAAGTCCCGTCACTCCCGTCACACGAAGGCCCCGCAGTCGCGGGGCTTTCGCCGTTCATGGGCCGTGGTCGTGATCCCGGAAACGCCCGGGGTGGTACGCAAGGTGTTACGTCCGGGTCGGATCAGACCGCGCCCTATCGCCCCGAGTCGGGCTAGATCAGCCTCGGGCGGCGTGGATCCCGGAGAGACGGCCAAGTGGGCTCGGGGTCAGCCGCAGCGGCGCTGGCGAGGATGGCGGTGGTGCGAAGGCGCATGGGGAGTCCTTGTGTGGGGAAAGCGGTCAGCAGCCGGCGTCGGTCACATCGCCCCAGTAGCAGATGGTGTCGGAGAAGACCGCGCCGGTGTCGACCCAGTTGTTGAGCTTGGCACGGGTGAGGTTGGCGCGGGTGAGGTTGGCGCGGGTGAGGTTGGCGCCGATGAGGCTCGCACCCGTGAGGTTCGCGCCGGTGAGGTTCGCCTGGGTGAGGTTCGCGTTGGAGAGGTTCGCGCCGGTGAGGTTCGCGTCAGTGAAGTTCGCTCGGTAGAAATTGCCCTCGACGAGCTGCTGGCCCGAGAGGTTCGCGCCCCTGAAATTCGCGCCGTTGCAGTTCGCGTAGCACGTTGGCCGATTCTCCGCTGCTGCTGCCGCGCGCACGACGGTCGTGGACGTCGCCGTGGACGTGGTCGCCTCAGTCGCGCTGCCTCCGCATCCTGCGAGCAGGGCGATTGACGTGGCCGCAGCGCCGGTGACGAGGATGGCGGTGGTGCGAAGGCGCATGGGGACTCCTCGTGTCGATACGTGTTCCGGTGCAGGCCCTACCCGCCGAGGCAGTCGGTCGGTTTATGTCACCCGTCGCACAGCCTGTCACTCCCGCTTCACGAAGGCCCTGCGGTCGCGGGGCCTTCGGCGTCTTGGGAGGGAACCCGTGCGCAGCCCGTGACCGGCGCGGCGCGCTGGCATTCGTGGAGTTGACGCCCTCCACCCCCGGGATCCCATGCGCATAGCTTCCGCCACCAGCATCCTCGTCGCCGCAGCGGGCCTCGCCGTACCCGCCGTCAGCCTCGCCGCGAACTCCACGACCATCGGCACCGGGGCGAAGACCTGCGTGCTGAAGCCCGGCGCCGACTGCCACGGCGTGGTGCATCGCTGGTCGGTCGAGCACCACGGCAACCTGCGGAAGGTCAACCTGCGACGGGCCGACCTGCGCGGGGCCGACTTCCGCGGGGCCGACCTGCGAGGGGCCGACCTGCGGGGGGCGATCCTGCGCCACGCCGATCTTCGGGAGGCCAAGCTGCACGGAGCCCGCATGTCGTGGCTGCCCCGGCGCACGCGCACGGCGAACCAGGCCGTGGCCCCCGACGGCATCGCGGTAACGAACCCGGCCTGCGCCGGCGCCGACCTGACGGGCGACTACTCGTACGGCATCGACCTGGGCGGCGGGCTGCTGGCCACCGCGTGGCTGGTGGGGGTGAACCTCTCGGGAGCCAACCTGAGCGGGGCCAACCTGGGCGTCGCCCAGTTTTACATGGCCAACCTCTTCTGCGCGAACCTCACCGGGGCCTACGCCTACCGGGCGTCCTTCATCCAGGCCAACGCCAGCCGCGTGAACTTCACGAATGCCGACCTCACCGGCGCTGAGTTCTCCAATGGGCTGCCCGGCACCCTGTGGACCACCACCGGGGCGATCTGGAGCAACACCACCTGCCCGGACGGCACGGTTACGAGCACCGGATGCTGACCCGGGCCTGCCGGGCGCGGCGGCTGACCCCGCGACGTCCGCATCGCGTGGCTACCCCCCGAAGCGCTGCACGATGGCGAACACCACGTAGGCCAGCCCCGCCAGGCCGAGCACGCGGCGGAACAGGTTGACCCCCGCCGTGAGCTCGAGGTACGCCCAGATGGCGATGAACGCATACCCGATCGCGCCGAGGGCATCGGCCCAGGTACCGCTGGCGAGGTACCGCAGGCCCAGCGCCACCAGCCCGATGATGAGCGGTGGGTTGGGGAACTGCGCGATGGGGTAGTTCCGCGGCCACCGCCACTGGCGCAACCGCCTATAGGCCGCCCGCGCCCCGCTGCGGTCGCTCATGCCGCGAGATCGGCCAGCAGGCTCCCGGGCCCGGTGAGCGCGACCTCGCGGGGTAGGTCCGAGAAGTCGTGCTCGGTACGCAGGTCGTAGAAGGCGCGCAGTTCGGTCGACTTGATCACGTCATCGATGCGCGAGTGCCGGACGGCCTCCTGACCGGCCACGCCCGCGGTGGCCGCGGCGAAGTCGGCGGCGTCGACATCCACGAAGCCCACGCTGAGGATCTCGCGCGGGTCATCCATCGCCACGGCGTTGAAAACACGCGCGGGCACCCCGAAGCCGCGGTCGGCCCGCCACGCATCGATGAAGTCCTCGAAGGTGGCGCCGTCGCGCAGGCGGCGCCGGAACACGACCACGATCATGGCATGACCCTAGCGGGCCGCGATGCGCGTCGCGGCCCGCTGTAGGATGCGGCCCTCCCCGAAGCAGAGGTGCCGCATTGCCGGCAGCCCTTCGCATACGCCGGTTGCCGGCAGCCCTCATGGCGCTGGGCACCGTGCTCATGCTGCCGGGGATTGCGCTGCCCACCACATCGGGCGCCCCCACCACGGAACCGCCCACAGCCGCGGTGCCTGCGGCCGCGAGCGGCCGCCTCGCCCTGCGCACCACCATCACCGGTCAGATCTCGCCCAAGTCGGTGGTGGCGTCGGGCAGCGGACTCGTGACCGCCCAGAACATGATGTACACCCATACCGTCACGGTGTACGACGCTCGCACCATGAAGCTGAAGGCGACGATCCCCGACGCCGTGCAGCTTCCGCGCTTCGGGGTGAAGGGCCACCCCGGGGTGTCGCGCGGGGCGCCGGTCGAGGCCGCGTTCTCGCCCGGCGGCCTCTACGCGTACGTGACCAACTACGCCATGTACGGGCGCGGCTTCGGCCCCGAGGGCACGGACACCTGCACGCCGGCATCCGGCGTGGACCGCTCGTACGCCTACCGCATCGACATGGAGTCCATGCGCATCGACCGGGTGTACCCGGTGGGATTTGTCCCCAAGGTGGTGGCGGTCACGCCCGACGGGGGCCGTGTGCTGGTGAGCAACTGGTGCTCGTGGGACCTCACCGTGATCGATGCGGCCACGGGAAAGGTGGTGCGCACGCTGCCCCTCGGGGCCTACCCGCGCGGCATCGCGGTATCGGGCGATGGACGGTTTGCCCTGGTGGCGATCATGGGCAGCAGCCACCTGCTGCGCGTCGACCTGCGCACCTACCGCACGCGGCAGGTGCAGGTGGGATCGGGCCCGAGGGCCGTGGTGCTCTCCGATGATGCGCGCACCGCGTACGTGACCCTCAACGCCGAGGGACGCGTGGCGAAGGTGAACCTGCGCACGGGCCGCGTGAGCCGCGTGGCCACGGGCAGCGCGCCGCGTAGCCTCGCGCGCTCGGCCGACGGCACCGCGCTGTACGTGGTCAACTACGAGAGCGGCTCGGTGTCGAAGCTGCGCACCCGCGACATGCGCGTGCTGCAGACGGTGAAGGCCTGCGAGCATCCCATCGGCATCACCTACGAGCCGGTCACGCGCCGCGTATGGGTGGCCTGCTACGGCGGGGCCATCCTGGTGTTCGACGACCGGTAGCGGCCGGAAGGTTCCGGCACCAAATGCCTACTATCCGGACGTGACCACCCACACCGCCCTTGCACTCACCGCCGCAGCTGCCGTGCTGGCGATCCCCGCCGCAGCGAACGCCGCCGTCGTCAGCTTCGGCTACGGGGGCGCCACCGCGAAGACCCCCGTCGTGGGGTCCGACCAGCACCTGCCGCCGCTCGCCGTGACGACCGACTACCTGGTGAGCCCCGCGATGGGCGCGAACATCGTGGCGCTGCGCCAGAGCGGCGGCTACACGGCCGACATCAGCGGCACGGTGAGCAGGGCGCGCACCTACCTCGACGGCTGGCTCGACCGCACCTGCGGGAAGAATGCCCCGGTGGCGAAGGTGCGCAGGTGCAAGGCGATGGTGGTGACCGACATGGACGACACCCTGGTGAGCTGGTACCAGTACTACTCTGACCCGGCAGTGAACTGGACCGAGAACCCCCCGGTGCAGGACCAGATCATGCAGGCGTGCGGCACGCCGGCGATCCAGCCGAGCGTGAACCTGCTCAGGCGCGCGAAGGCGCGTGGCGTGGCGATCGTGGTGATCACCGGCCGAAAGCAGGCGACCCTGCCCTATACGGCCTCATGCCTCGAGAAGATCGGGGTGACCGGGGTGAAGCAGATCATCCTGCGCTCGCCCCCGCAGGAGACGCTCACGGCCGCCGTCTACAAGTCGCGTGCCCGTGCCGGGCTCGAGAAGCAGGGCTGGAAGATCGCGCTGTCGATCGGCGACCAGGTCAGCGACATGAGCCTGGGCCATGCCGACGCCGGGTTCCTGCTGCCCAACCCGATGTACTTCATCCCCTAGGCGCCGCGCATAATGGCACCGCGCGGCCGGGCACTGCGTGCGCGGTCAGTGGGCGGTCAGTGCCCGGTCAGTCCTCCAGAAGTCCCTCCACGCCCTCGGCGGCGCGCACGGGGGCGTACTCGAGCACCTCGTAGTCGGCCATGCCGGAGCTCTTGAAGGGGTCCTCCTCGAGCATCGCCCACATCTCCTCGGCGCTCTCGCCACGGGCGAGGATGATGCCGCCGGTGAGCGGCACCTGGCGGGCGGTGAGCAGGATGCGCCCCTCATCGAAGTTCTTCATGATCCAGGCCTTGTGGCCCTCGAGCAGCTGATCGACTTCCTCGATGGGGCGGTTGTACGTGGCGCGAAGCAGGAACATCAGACCTCCTGTTGGTCGATGGGCTCCCAGATGAGCTCGGAGAATTCGATGACGAAGTCGATGCGGCCGCCCACCACGTTGCGGGCGTCGCCGGAATCGTCGAGCGGGCGGATCTCGCCGCAGCCCACGCACACCACGTTGTTGAGCCACGAGTAGCGCTCGTCGCCGCTGGCATGGGTGGCGGCCACCACGATCTGGCGCGGTGACGGCGGAGCAGGGCGTGCGAAGCCGTGCCAGTCGAAGATGATCGTGGCGCCATCGTCGGTGGTGATGGCGCCCTGGATGTTGGGCAGCGCGTTCTTGTCGATGCGCGAGCGCGGGTGGTTGGCCGCCTGGAGGCGGCCGGAGATGCGGCCGGTCAGCTCGCCCTCGGCCACGAAGAAGTAGTGGCCCTCGCTGCCGGCCTCGCCCTCGATCACGGTGCCGTGCCCGCCGTCGGGGTAGCGGAACACTGCGCGGTACAGGGGCTCGAGCTTCATGGCACTCCCACGTGGTCGCCGTGGGGGCACGCTAGCCGCGGAGGGGTCTGAAAACAGGAGAACGGTCGACCCGCCGTAGCGCGCACGGCGGGTCGACCGTGCTCAGCCTCGCCGGCGCGCGATCAGCCCGCCGAGCGGAAGGTGAGCGCCAGCCACGATCCCTTGCCGATCGACTCCACGGCGTTGAGGCTGAACTGGTAGATCGAGCCGCCGGTGGTGTACTTGCCGCCGGACATCCCGTAAGCGCCCTTGTTCGTGGCCGGCACGACGGCCTTGGCGCCACGCGACAGCTTGAGGTCGGTGCCGGGCAGCTGCACCTTCACCAGCTTGTTGCTGGCCCCGCCCTTGAGGCTGATGTTGGCGGTGCACACGTTGTCATCGCCCAGGCACTTGACCATGCCGGGCACGCCCCCCTGCGGGCGCTGCGGGTTGGTGAAGGTCATCGACGCGTACCCCGACGTGATGGACCCCACCGCGTTGAGCGTGAACTGGTACACCGAGCCGCCGGTGGTGTATGTGCCACCTGTAGCGCTGAAGGCGCCCTTGAGCGAGGACGGGGCCGGCGTGGTGGCGCGCAGCTTGAGCTGGGTTCCGGGGAGCTCGACGGTGACCTTGTCGTTGGACGCGCCGCCGGCGAGGTTGACGTTGGCCGTGCACACGGCCTCGGTGCCGAGGCAGTTGACGTCGTGGCTGGCCAGCAGCGTGGCGGGCGCGATGGCGATGCCCACGAGGGCGACGGGAAGGGCGCGGCGCAGGGCCGTGCGGGATGAACGTGGCATGTGTGCTCCTCGGGTCGGGTTGGGGATCAGGTTCGACAGCATGGCAGGGCCGCGCGCAGCGGCGTCAGGCCGCGAGGGTCTCGTCGAGCCAGTCGAACATGCGCTGCGCGCGTATACGCGGCGCCATCGGCTCGCAGTGCCAGTTGGCGCCGTCCTCGGCCGTGAACGGGACGAGCACCTTTCGGGCGACGCCCGTGAGCAGGTCGAACAGCCGCTGCGACTGCCCGGGCCAGAACTGCTCGTCATCAGGCGAGGAGATCCACGTGGGCGCGGTGATGCGCCCCGCCACGTCGGTGAGGTCCCACGTGCGCAGTTCGATGAGCACCTCGGCCAGGGAATCGGTGCGGTAGGGCTCCAGGCGCTTGGCGGCCTCGAGGGCGATGCCGGGGTTCTCCTTCATTCCCTCGGCCATGTAGGCATCGAACTCCTCCATCTTCCCGGCGTCGAGCAACTGCAGCAGGGGCGGAGGCAGGTGGCGGGTCCACGACTCACCCACGCTCACCACCCCGGGGTCCACCATGATCGCCGCGAGCCGCGGCTCGAATGCGGCGGCGCGCGGCACCCAGTACCCGGCCTGGCTCCAGCCGCACAGCGCGATGTGATCGACGTCGACGTCGGCGCGGGGCGCTGCCCAGTCGACGATGGGCGTCACGACCTTCTCCCAGTCGTGGCGGAACGGCAGGCCGTCCTCGTAGAGCGCCGCGCCCTGCCCGGGCCCGTCGTAGATGAGCACGTGGTAGCCGCGATCCACGGCGTCCAGCACGCCGGCGCCAAGCATGTCGGCCATCGTGCCGTCGCTGCCATTGGTGGCGATGAGCAGCGGGCGGCTGCCATCCCCGCCCGAGAAGAAGTACCCCTGCAGCGGGGTGTCCTCGTAGGGGATCTCCACCGCCTGCACGGGGGTTTCCCACAGGTCCATGGCCCGGGCGAATGCCGCGCGATGGCGTCGCCAGGCCTGCAACTCGCGCGATGGGTCACGGGTGGCGAGCACGTAGAAGAACGCCGTGCCGAGGTAGAACGACGCCCGCAGGTAGAGCCACTTGGCGCTCACCACGTGCCCCGCGGCCTCGCACTCACCGGCCTGGTCGAGGCACCTCCCACCGGTGGCGGTCCATTCATCGAACCACGAGTCGGCATCTCCGTCGCTGATGCGCGCCGCGGTGGACAGCACCTCCCCGGCCTCCGAAAGCCCGTATGGGGCGGCGCCGATCGCGATGAGCGTGGCGAACTCGAAGCCCGTGTCGGTGAAGAAGCGTGCGTCGGCCATCGCTGCATCCTGCTGGTTCACGGGCGCTAACATACATGCGTGCACCGACGGGGTCCACTTCTCGTGCTGGCCATGGCGTTCATGGCCCTCGCGGCGCTCGTGGCGTCAGGCTGCGGGGAGATGGTGTCGGGACAGGGCAGCGGGGGCGCGGGCGACGCTGCCGTGGCCAACCGCGGAACCCCCGCCACCCCCGGGGCGCAGCGGCACATCTTGTACATGTCGGAGCTCAACGTCGCCACGATCCTGGAGCGCCTCCTCCCCATGGGGCCGGGACCACTGGATCAGGGGCAGGTGTTCCGGCAGATACCGGCGCGGCAGACCATGCTCGAGCCGCCCTACCGCATCGCGCGCCTCGACGGCGTGACGCTCGCCACGCTGCCGGCCGGGGAGATCGCCCGCCGCGTGCGCACGGCCGTGGACACCACCTGCACGAAGCGCATGCCGTGCACGTCGCACCTGGTGTCCATCGACGACATCGGCGTGGAGTTCAAGGGCGACGCCGGCAAGCGACTGAACGATGCCATGGCGCTGCTGCAGGATGAGTCGCCGTGGGGCTCCACCTACGCCGATCGCGTGGTGATGTACATCCCGATCCAGATGATCGAGGGCATCATGGCCGGGGGCGATGAGGCGGCCCAGTGGAGCGGCGCCCTAACGGCGGTCGCCAAGGGCGAGAGCTACTGGCTGGAGATGTACCCGGACTTCAGCCGCGACGCCGACTACCGCACGTGGACCGACGGCACCCGGGCGATCACCAACGCCATCATCAGATCGGGCGGCCAGCTATCGCGCGTGCACTTCATGCTGGGTGCGGCCACGGGCCGCATCGCGGGCATGCCCGCGCAGATGTGCCCCGAGGGCCAGGGCTGCGCGTGGGTGGCGGTGCGTGCCAACGACCTCAACCGATCGATCAGCGGCAACGGAATCGGCTTGTACCGGCTGGGGCCCGAGGCCATCCAGGTGCTGTGCGTGCAGACCATCGCCGAGAGGGAATCCCTCGACGCCAAGACCTGGAAGATCGTGCAGGGCGCCTGCGCCCGCTGGCTCAAGACGGGTAAGCGGTAGCGGCTAGGAGAAGGTGCAGGCCGTGTTCTGCAGGGTGCCGTTGGGGCAGGTGGTGAGGCTCCACGACCCGGTGCCGCCTATGGTCGGTACGCCAGTCGCGCCCGTGAAGATCGCGCTCTGGAACTTCACGCCTACGCCGCTACCAGCGAACACCGTGCCCGCGAGGTTGGACCGGACGAACACGCTATAGGTGAAATGCCCGTCGTTCTTGAAGGTGGTGCCGGCGAGGTTTGCCCCGGTGAAGTCCACCTGAATCCAATGCTTGGCCGCAGCCGAGAGATTGACTCCCGCGAGGGCGAGACCAGACATGTTCGTAAGCGTGGTCACCGGGTTCTGCGTGAGCGGAGTGCTTGCGCCCCCCGCGGTGCCGTACGGCGCATTCGCGAGGCTGCCGTCGAATGACGCGTCCGTAAGCGTCGCCCTCGCCACGCTCGACTCCCGCAGGTCGGCGCCCCCGAGCGTGGCAGCGGTGAGGTTGGCATCGGTGAAGTTGGTGCCCACGGCCGTGGCGTTGGCGAGCGAGGCACTCACCAACCGGGCCCCGGCGAGGTTGGCGCGGGAGAGGTCGGCGCCCTGGAAGTCGAGCCCCGTGAGCACCTGGTTCGCCAGGTTGGCCTCCACCAGGTCGACGTTCTCGCCGATGAGGTAACCGGCCACCACCGAGGTGCCGGTGGGCAGGCGCGTGCCCGTGCCCGTGGTGAGCCCACCCGACCTCAGGCCGTCGTAGGTCGTGTTGCGCAGGTCGGTGCCCGTGATGGCGGCGTTCGAGATGACCGCATTGGCCACGTTGGCGTAGCCCAGCACCGCGTTCGTGAGGTTGGCGCCGGTGAGGTCGGCGCCGTCGAGCGCCACGGAGTTCTGCGAATTGCCGCCGAGGGCCGCGCCCGTGAGGTTGGCATTCCGCAGCGTGGCACCCGAGAAGGTGGCGGCGCGACCGGCTACGCGCGACAGGTTCGCGCCGGTGAAGTCGGTGCCCGACAGCGTGGCCGCCGTGAGGTTCGCGCCCGTCAGGTTGGCCCCCGGCAGGCCGCTGGCCGTGACCGTGATGCCCACGAGCGACGCGCCTGCGAGGTTGGCCCCGCCAAGGGTGCTGGTGGTGATGGTGGCGCCCGCCAGGTTGGCGTTGGCCATGGATGCGTTGGTGAAGGTGCTCGCGTAGGCGGTGGCGCCGGTGAGCAGGGCCCCCGTGAGGGTGGCGCCCGTGAGGTTGACCGCCGTGAGAGTCTGGCCGATGAGGTTGGCGCCAGTGAGGTTCGCCCCGGGGCCCATGAGATATCCGGTGTTCAGCTGCCAGCCGGTGGGCAGCGAATTGGGCGTGCCCGACACCGACCCGCTCACGAGCCCGGTGGTGGTGGCGCCATTGACCGTGGCGCCACCCATGCGGGCGCTCGTGACCGTGGCGTTCGTGAGGTTGGCCCGGCCCAGCTTCGCATTGGTGAGCGTGGCCCCGGCGAGGTTGGCGCCCTTGAGGTTGGCGCCCTTAAGGTTGGCGCCCTTGAGGTTGATGCCCTTCAGGTTCTTGCCTGCGAGGTTGCGCTTGGCCAGGTTCACCCCGGCGCACTTGGCCTTGGGCGCGGGCTTGCAGGTCTTCTTCTTGGCGGCGGTGGCCGCGTCGCCGCCGAGCAGGCCACCGATCATGAGCGCGCCAAGCGCGAGGACTGTCGCCGAGCGCCTAGGGGGGGCGTGAGGGGTCATGGACCTATGATACCGGCGCGGTGGCACGCACCAACCGGCCGGGCGCTATCGCAGTACCTCTAGTTGGTCTCACAGGCCGGCTGGTAGATGGCTGCGGGCACCTGGTCGCCAGGGGCCGTGCACACCGTCGCGCGGTCCTTGGGGATCCAGAACTGGCCCTCGGCTTCGAACACTACCGTGGCGGTGATGGCCTCGTCGCCGGTGCCGGCGTTGATGAACGCGTAGGCCCAGCCGTCGGCGCACTTGAATGACGAGCTGTCCTCGAGTGTGATCTTCTGGTTCTCGAAGCCCGGCGAATCCTGCGCGGCCTTCTCGATGGATGCGGCGTCGCACGTGGCCGTGCCGCCCACCTTCTGGCCGGTACTGGTGTCCACTGCCGTCGCCGTGTCGGCCTTGGCGGTGGTGTCGGAGGCGGTGTCCGATGATGATCCGCAGCCCGCGACCAGCGCGCCTGCGGCGAGGAGGGCGACCGTGAGGCCGCCGATGCGTGATGTGATCATGCGGCGAGGCTACTCCGGGCCCCGGCGGCGCCCGGGTGCCGCCCCCGCGCCACCTCTCCCGTAGGCTGGTCGCGTGGACGATCTCGACCTCCTCCGCCGCTTCGAGCCGATACTGCGCCTCAATCGCGTGGAGCTCTTCCTGCCCTCGGACACCGGCGCGTACGTGGCTGCGTGCTCCCTCTGGCAGCGGATGCCCGATGGCACGGACAAGAAGATCGCCGAGGCGGGCGACCTCGACCTCGACTCGCTCGCCGCCATATCGCGCGGGCGCGCCGCCGAGACGCTTCACCTGCTCTACGTGGAGGAGCCCCTCACGCGCAAGGAGTTCCGCCAGTGGCGGCGCGAGGGGCACGGGGAGTCGATGCCCGATGCGAGCCGGTTCTCGCAGGTGGGCATCACGGGGCGCATCATCGACGCCTTCTTCCGGCTCACCCTGCTCTTCCGGGGCCGCGTGCCGCGGGGTTCGGTGGCGGCGGGCGAGATCATCTACCGCGAAAAGATCGCCGCCGCGGGCACGCCCTACTACGGGCGCGTGTCGCGCGAGGCCGGCTGGACGATGCTGCAGTACTGGTTTTTCTACCCGATGAACGACTGGCGGTCGTCATTCCACGGCATCAACGACCACGAGGCCGACTGGGAGAACCTCATCATCTACGCGGCTCCCGACCTCGACGGCGTGCTGCAGGCGCGGTGGGTGGCGTTCTCGTCGCACGACGCCGAGGGCGACGGCCTCAGGCGGCGCGTGGACGACCCCGACGTGGAATGGGTGGGGGACCACGTGGTGGCCTATCCCGGGGCCGGGTCGCACTCGCACACGCCCAACCCCATGGATGAGCTCGTGCAGGTGGATCCCCCGGTGATGCGGGGCTTCGTGCGGTGGTTCCGGCGAATCCTTCATGCGCTCACGCCGTGGGGCGACCACACGTCGGTGGATGAGGGCTTCGGCATCCCCTTCGTCGACTACCACCGCGGCGACGGCGTGGCCGTGGGCCCGGGCGCCGACCGCGAGTGGATGCCCGTGGTGATCGGGGACGACACCCCCTGGGTGCGTGACTTCAGCGGGCGCTGGGGCCGCGACTCGCGCGACCCCTTCGGCGGGGAGTCGGCGCCAACGGGGCCCAAGCACGAGCGCGATGGCATCGACCGCGTGCGCTGGGAGGACCCCCTGGGCTGGGCCGGCATGCAGAAGGTGGACCCCGACCCGTGTGCCGCGGCCAGGGCCGTGGCCGAGCGGTTGGCCAGCGTGCACGCCCGCATCAGGGCTATCGATGACGAGGTGGCGATGCTGCGCACGGCGTCGCGACGCGAGAACTCCGGGCTCCGCGCGCTGGATGCCGACGTGGTGACCCAGGCGCTGGCGAAGGACCGGCGCGAGGACCTGCATCAGCGCGATGAGGCGATGCTCGCGCTGCGCAACGAGCGGCGTCACCTCACCGCCGAGCGCGATGCCCTGGAGGCGGCGGTGAGCAGGGGCCTGGCGATGGAGGACCCGCGTGCGCACCTGCAGGAGGAATCCCTGCCCGACGAGACGGATGACGAACCGGCGAACGTGCGCAGCCGCCTGCTGCGCATCTGGGCCGCCGTCAGCACGCCGGTGCTCATGATCATCATCGTGTGGTTGCTCGTGGGCGTGGGATCCGGCTACTACTGGGTGGGCGCCGTCGTGGGCGTGCTGCTGGTGATGGGCTTCGAGGCACTGGCGCGGCGGCGCCTGATCTCGTTCATCGTGTGGGTGGCGGTGATCGCCATCGGCACGAGCATCGTCATCGGCCTCGTGCAGCGCTGGCAATGGACGCTCGCGGTGCTCCTCATCGTCGGCGCCGCCGTGCTGCTGCTGCAGAACCTGAGGGAACTTCGCGCAGGTCGGTAGCGCGGATTGCATCCCCACGAGGGGGATGTGCGCGGGATGTTGCGAATGAGTGCCACATGTTCCGGGGGAACCGCCACGCCCGGGCACCGGGTCTAGCCTCGGGGCCCTCATGAGCACCACTCGTCGCCTCTCCCGGCGCCACGCGCTGCTGGCCGTCAACGTGGCAACGCCCTTCGTGGTGATCGGCGCGCTCACGGCCGTCGCGCTGGCCCAGCCGCCGGCCGACCGCCAGGTGGCGCAGTCGTTCGCCTTCGGGCAGGACGCCGCGCGCGAGCTGAAGAGGGCGCGCGCGTGGGCGGGACCGGTGGCGGCGCTCGATCTGCAGCGCGACGCCACGCGACGCGAACTCGTGATGCTCATGACCCCGGTGCTCGGCCTGCCGGCCGGCCCCATCGGATCGGCGTGGCGCGACGTGGCCGCTGACGACCCGCAGGGCGCCGCGGCCAAGGCCGCGTTCGAGAAGGGCTGGCTCGCGGCGGCCGGCGATGCCATGGCGCTCGACGCGCCCGTCACGGGCCACGACGCCAACCGCGCCTGGACGCTCGGGCTACGCATGGGCAAGGCCGTGGCGCAGATGGGCCAGTTCCGCGACGGCGCGGGGCGCGCCTTCACTCTGCCCGAGGGCTTCGGCACGTCCATCACCGCGCGCGAGGCCGGCCTGCGGCGCAACTACCCGTCGAGTGACGACCAGTACGAGCGCCACGACTCCCAGCCGCTGCGGCTCGCCGACCTCCTGCTCATGGCATCGCGCGGGCGGTATATCCGGCGCACGGGCATCCCCTCGTCTGTGCGCGCGCTGCAGGGCTTCACGATCCCCGCCATCGATCCCATCTTCGTGCCCACCGTCCAGCGGGCGCTCTCGCTTGTGGGGCACCCTTACGTGTGGGGAGGCGAATGGCTCGACCAGAACTCGCCCCTCGACCCCCAGGCCGCGGGCGGCTTCGACTGCTCCGGCTTCGTCTGGTACGTCTGGCACACGGGTGACCGTGCTGCGGAATCGCAGATCAACATGCCGAGCGGCCGCACCACGTACACCATGAACGTGGGCAGGCGGGGCAAGCGCATCGCCTGGCAGAGGGCCCGGGCGGGCGACCTGGTGTTCTTCGGGTCCGGCGGTCGGCGCACGCCGCTGAACCAGGCCTCGCACATCGCGATGAGCCTCGGGAACAAGTGGATCATCCACTCGTCGGGCGGACGGGGCGCCATCAGCATCACCTACCTGCCCACCTACTGGCCACGCGGCCTCATGAACGCCCGCAGCTTCCGAGTGGACGCCACCACGCCGGCGGCACCCGACCAGCCCATCACAGCGCCCCCGGCCACCACCACGCCCGAGCCCGTGACACCCGCGCCCATCACCACGCCGAGCCCCGGCGCGCCGCAGGCGCCGGCCCCCGCGCCGCCGCCCGCTCCGGGCCCCGGGGCGCCGCAGGCACCAGCGCCCGGCTAGGCCGGAAGCGGGGCGAAGAGGTAGTGCGACACCATGAACTCGTCGCCGCCCCGGTAACCCCACAGCCCCGCGCAGGACAGGAAGAACAGCCGCCAGCGACGGAACCACCTCTCCCCCTCGCCGGGGTGGTCGCGCTCCATGATGGCCACCACGCGGTCGCGGTTGGCAACGAGGTTGTCGGCCCAATGCAGCGCCGTGCGCGCGTAGTGCCGCCCCGACACCCGCCAGTGGTCCCGCACGGCGAAGCGGCCCGATGCGGCGTGCAACAGCAGGTCGTCCGACGGCATGGTGCCCCCGGTGAAGAAGTGCCGGCCGATCCAGTCGCTCTGGTCGTCCTCGCTGAACTCGAATGCGATGTCGCGGTGGGTGAACACGTGCACGAAGAAGAGCCCACCGGGGCGAAGCCAACCCTGGATGCGCGCGAACAGCGCCTGGTGGTTCTTGACGTGCTCGAGCATCTCCACGCTCACCACGCGGTCGAATGTATCGCCCGGCAACTCGAGGGTGGTGACGTCGTGGGTGATCACCGTGACGTTGCCGAGTCCCCGCTCGCGCGCCTGCCGCTCGATGTGCTCGCGCTGGCCGGCGGAGTTGCTCACGGCCGTGATGCGGCTGGCCGGGTACCGCTCGGCCATCCACAGCGTGAGCGAGCCCCAGCCGCACCCGAGCTCCAGCACATCGTGGCCATCCTCCAGCTGCGCCCGTGCGCAGGTGAGTGCCAGCATGGCGTCCTCGGCCAGGGCCAGGTCGTCCACGCCGACTGGGTACAGGCATGAGGAGTACTTGAGGCGCGGCCCGAGGCAGGCCTCGAAGAACTCCGCGGGCACCTCGTAATGCTGTTGGTTGGCGGCGTCGGCGCGCACGGCCACCGGCGCCTCGGCGAGGCGGCGGCGCAGGGCCCGGGCGCGCTCGCTCTCAGCGTCGGTGCCGCCCCGCCTCTCACGCCGCAGCCGGGTGGCCACGCGCGCGCGAATGGCAGCCAGCAAAACCGGCCGGGGCACGTCGTGATCTTCCGTCAACCGGATGTACCAGGGCTCCACTCTCCGAGCGTAACGGCCCGCGTCGTGCGAATCTCCCCCCATCGGATACGGCGCGATCATGCTCACCTCGGCCATCGTCATCCTTGCGATCGTCGTGATCACCTGGCTCGTCAGCCTGGCGCTGCGCGATGCCAGCGTGATCGACCCCGTATGGCCCCTGGGCTTCGTGGCCGTGGCCATCACGGCCCTCGTCGCCGGCGACGGCGACGAGGGCCGCCGGTTGCTCATCCTCGTGCTGGTGGCCATCTGGGGCCTGCGGCTGTCGGCATACCTCACCTGGCGCAACCACGGCAAGGGCGAGGACTTCCGCTACGCCGCCATGCGCGAGAAGCGCGGGCCGTCATTCTGGATCGTCAGCCTCGTGACCATCTTCATCCTGCAGGGCGTTCTCATGTGGGTGGTGTCACTGCCGGTGCAGCTGGCCGCCGTGCCCGACCGAGGACTCGGCCTGCTTGCCGTGGCGGGCGTGGCGGCCTGGGCCATCGGCTTCGGCTTCGAGGCCATCGGCGACTGGCAACTGGCCCGGTTCAAGGCCGATCCCGCCAACAAGGGCCGGGTGCTCGACGCCGGCCTCTGGCGCTACACGCGCCACCCCAACTACTTCGGCGACTTCATGGTGTGGTGGGGCATCTTCCTCATCGCGGCCGAGAGCGGCGCCGGCGCATGGGGGTTCATCGGCCCGATCCTCATGACCGTGCTGCTGGTGAAGGTGTCGGGGGCGGGCCTGCTCGAGAAGGACATCGCCGAGCGGCGCCCCGGCTACGCCGAGTACGTGCGCCGCACGAGCGGGTTCCTCCCCCGCCCGCCGAAGCCCTAGGGCGCTACTCGGTGCCCGGCGGCAGCAGGATCACCGGGCACGACGCATGCCGGGCGAGGTGCCCGCTGAACGACCCCACGAACTTCGCCATGCGGGCCAGTGGGTCGCCATGCGATGCCGCCACGATGGCGTCCACGCCGTTCGCGTCGGCCCAGCGCACCACGGCATCGGGCGCCGAGTCGGCATCGTGCGGGTCGAGCAGCACGGGCTCGGCACCCGAGATGCCCTCGCACACGACCTCGAGAAGTCCCTGCGCGATCTCCCGGTGCGCAGCGGAGTTGTCGCCCAGCGGCGATCCGCCGAAGGCCGTGCCGATCGCCGCGAGGAACGACTCGCTGAAGGGCGGGCCGCCCATCACGTGCACCACCGAGAGCCTGCCGCCATCTGCGCGCACCTGCAGGGCCAGGCGTACCACGGCCTCGGTGGCGGGCGACTCATCAACGCATGCCACCACGTGGGTGAACGGTCCGCTGCTCACGTCGCCAGAGTATCCGGACCACTCCCCCATGGCCCCGCGGGTGCCGAGCCGAGGGGTAGGATGGCGCCAATGGGTGTAAGAAAGCGCTTCCTGGTGGTGGTCGTGGGCGTTCCGGGCAGCCCTGCGGAGGCCCAGCGCAGCGAGGTCGGCCGCTTCCGCAGCACAGGCACCGCCGAGCAGGCGGGCCAGGACGAGTGGCGTCGCATCCTCTTCGTGCACGCACCCCACGTGGACCGCTACCGCATCGTCATCGAGGATGACGGCGTGGAGGTGGGCGAGGTGCCCATGCCGGAGCTCCCCGCCGATGCCGGGCCTGGAATCCTCGACGAGACCGTCACCCCGCTGGGCGCCAGCAGCGTCGGGGCCCTCGGCGAGCCCATCGAGGAGCAGGCCGACGACGAGCCCGCGCCGGAGCCTGCGCCCGAGCCCACAGCGGCCGCCGAGCCCGTCGTCGCCGCGGCGGTGGTGATGGCACCCGATGAGCCCGGAGCCATCGAGGCCACGGGCGAACTCGAGGTGGTCGTCGATGAGGAGGACCTCGCGGCCACCGGTGAGCACAAGGGGCTCGCCGACGAGGTGGCGGCGGATGACGTCTCGGCCACCGGAGAGGTGCCGGTGATCGCCCCTGAGGGTGACGCCGAGCCCGTCGCTGCGCCGCGCCCCTACATCGAGATCGAGGACCCCCCGGAAGGCCCCGTGCCGGAGGACGTCATCGCCCGGTTCGCCGCGATGGTGGATGCCGAAAAGGAGCGCAAGGCCCGACGCGCGGAGCGCGATCGGCGCGAGGCGGGCTGACCCGGCAGCGGGGCGCCGCCCGCAGGCGCCCGTCTAGGCGGGAGGCGCCGCGTCGGCGCGATCGCGCAGGGTCATCATGCGCTCCCACGCATCACGCTCGGCCGCGGCATGCGCCTCGACGTCCGCATAGAGGTGCGAGCCACGCGAGATGGCCAGGTAATCGGCCATGGCGCGCTCGAGTTCCTCATGCGCGTTGCGGAACTGGTAGGCGACTTCTGCGGTCATCTCGGCAGTGCTCCCGCGTAGGGGTCCCGGATCAGGAAAACTATCCACCGGCCCGGACGTCACGCAGCAGCACCCGGCACGCCGTCATGCCATCGGGCCCGACCTCGACGATGCCCACGGCGGATGCGCGCTCATCATCGGTCATTCCAGCCCGAAACCGCATGTACGCACGGCCTTTCAGGCCCGTGCGCTCGCTGGCGTCGCGCTCCTCGGGGATGTATACGGCGCCCGGCGAGAACACCCGCGTGCCCCTCACCACGGTGTCCACCGGCATGTGGAGATGGCCGTGCACGATGAGGTCCACGGGGCCAAGCCGGCGGCGCATGTGACGGTGCAGCCCGAGCAGCACCACGCGGCGGCGCACCAGGCTCAGCCCCGCCGCCGGCATCTCGATGCCCCGCGTACGGCGTCCATGCACCAGGCCGATGCGCCTCCCCCGCACGCGCACCACCCGCTCGCGCGGCAGGTCGATGCCGGCCAGCGCGTCGTGATCACCCTGCACCGCCACCACGGGCGCGATGCGCCCGAGCTCGTCGATCACGCTGGTGCAGGTGAGGTCACCGGCGTGGAGGATCAGGTCGCAGCCCGCAAGCGCCACCGGCACCTCCAGGGGCAGCGCGGGCAGCACCTCGCCCACGTGCGTGTCGGCCACGACGCCGATGCGGATGGTGCCGCTCAGATGGCCATCGCGTGGTAGCCGGCGTCCACGTGCAGGGTCTCGCCGGTCACCGCCCGCGCCAAGTCCGAGCACAGGAACAGCGCGGCATCGGCCACCTCGTCGGCGTCGATGGGGCGGCGCAGCGGGGAGCGCTCGGTGGCGTTGTCCACCATGTCGCCGAACCCCGGGATCCCGCGGGCGGCGAGCGTGCGCACCGGGCCCGCCGACAAGGCGTTCACGCGCACGTTGTCGGGGCCCATGTCCCAGGCGAGGTAGCGCACGATGCCTTCCAGCGCCGACTTCGCGATGCCCATCACGTTGTAGCCGGGCACCGCGCGCTCGGCCGCCACGTAGCTCATGGTGACGATGGCCCCGCCGCCGGCATCGCGCATGTGCGGCTCCACCCGCTCGGCCAGGCGCTTGAGCGACCACGACGAGATATCGAGCGCCAGCTGGAAGCCGTCATCCGAGACGTCAATGAACCGGCCGCCGAGGTCCTCCACCTTCCCGAAGGCCACGGCGTGCACGAGGATATCGATGCCGCCCAGCGCCTCGGCCGTGCCGGCCACGGCGGCATCGAGCTCGGCGTCGTCCGTCACATCGAGCGGCAGCACGGGCACCGGGCCGTTGGAGAGCTCGCCGGCCAGCTTGCGCACGTCGTTCTCCACGCGCTCGCCCTGGAAGGTGAGCGCCACGCGCGCGCCCTGCTCATCGAGCCGCCGCGCGATGGCCCACGCGATGCTGCGCTTGTTGGCCACGCCCACCACCATGGCGCGCTTGCCCTCGACGATCCCGCTCACGTCACATCCCCCGCGTTCTCCGGCTGACCGCAGCAGGCTAGCCTGCAGGACCGTGCGATTCCCCAAACCACTGACGAGGGTGCTCGCGGCACTGATGGTCACCGTGGCCTGCGCATTGGCCTTCGCGCCCGGCGCCATGGCGCATGCCCTGGTGGATCAGATCACCCCCGCCGACCGCGCGCGACTCGACTCCGGCCCCGCCCGGGTGGAGGTGCGCTTCACCGAGCCGGTGCAGTTGCTGCAGCAGTCGGACCTCACCGTGGTGGACTCCCGGGGCGAGCCGGTGAGCAGCGGCCCCGGGGCCCTGCGGCAGGGCAATGCCTCGGTGATCGAGGTGCCGGTGCGCCCCCGCCTGGCCCCCGGCTCGTACACCGTGCGCTGGCGCGTGGTGTCGGCAGATGGCCACATCATCCCCGGTGCATCGGTGTTCGCCGTGGGCGACGTGCCGCTGGCCGCCCCCTACCTGGGCGGCCCCGGCGGCGGCGAGGGGCCCACCGAGACATCGGCCTGGTCGGTGACGGCCCGGTGGGTGGAGCTGGTCGGGATCGGCGGCCTGCTGGCGCTGCTGTTGTTCCGCGCGCTCATTTGGCGACAGGCATGGAGGCCGCCGCCGCGGATGCCGGGGGGCGAGCGCGACGCCGCGCTGTCGTGGGCGCGCGACGCCTGGTGGATCGGCTTCGGCGCGCTGGCCCTTGTGGCGCTGGTGGGCGAGGCCCTCGTGCTCGTGGTGAAGACCGCGGCATCGATGGGCACGAGCGTGTGGGGTGCGCTGGCCGACCCCGCGGGCATCGTGCGCGTGCTGGCCGACACCCGCTTCGGCGACCTGCTGCAGATCCGCACGCTCGCGCTGTTCGTGCTGTTCGCGCTCGGGGTATGGCGGTTCCTGGTGGAGTACCGCAGCGACGATGCGCCCGAGCCCGAGGATGCCGACGGCGGGCTCATCCCGATGCTCATCATGATGGTGCCGGCGCTCGTGGCCATCGGGTCGCTGTCGGCCCAGGGGCACGCATCCACCACCGGCATGCCCGCGGTGCAGGTACCGGTGGACGCCCTGCATGCCGCCATGGCAAGCGCGTGGATCGGCGGCCTGGCGATCATCACGGTGTTCCTGTTGCGCCTTCCCCGGGTTGCCGGTGCGGGCGGGCGACTGGTGGGCGGGCTCTCGCTCGCGCGGTTCTCGGCCCTCGCGGTGATCGCAGTGGCGCTTCTGGTGGCGAGCGGCGTGGTGCGGGCGTTCGGCCAGCTGACATCCCCCGCCGACCTGTGGCAGACGTCCTATGGCTGGACGATCCTCGTGAAGATCGGCCTGCTCGCCGTGGCGATCGTGCTCGCCCTGCGCGCGCGACGCGTGGTGAGCGCCCTTCGCCGGCGACCGGGGCCGCCCAACACCGCCACCCTGGCGCTGGTGCGCCGAAGCGCCTGGGTGGAGATCGCCATCACGCTGGTGATCGTCGCCTTCTCGGCGCTGCTCGTGGGCCAGGTGCCTCCCATCTCATGACCACCCTCGTGCTCATGCGCCACGGCGTGGCCGAGGACGACAACCCCGGTGGCGAGGCCGCGCGCCGCCTCACGCCCGAGGGCCTCGAGCGCGCCGGCCTGGCCGCCCAGGGGCTGGTGGCGCTGGGGATGCGACCCGACCTGGTGCTGACCAGCCCGCTGGTGCGCTGCCGGCAGACCGCCGAGCTCGTGGCCGGCGCGGCGCGCTGCCCGTTGGAGGACGACCTGCGACTGGCGCCCGGCATGAGCGCATCCGACCTGATCGAGGTGATCATCGAGAACCCCGAAGCCCTCACGCTGCTCGCGTGCACGCACCAGCCCGGGCTCACCTATGCGCTGGCCGACCTCACCGGGTGCGGCCAGATCGGCTTCAAGAGACCCGGAGCCGCCGTGGTGGAACTCCAGGCGCCGCGCCTGGGCGCAGGTCGCCTGGTGGCCGTGCTGCCGCCGCGCGTGCTGCGCGCGGCGGCCGAACCGCATTCGCAGAGCGCGCCCTAGGCCTTCGGGGCGCTGATGACCATCGGCACGATGGACCGGTGGAACAGTTCGAGGGGCTCGCCGTCGAGCACCAGCGGCCCCTTCTCCTCGATGAGCAGCAGCATCTGCCGACGCTCCTCGCGACGCTTCTCGAACAGCATCTCCCAGCCCTTGGCCTCGCCGTCGCGCTGGTTGGACAGCGCGAGGTGGTGCAGCGTGTGCGACACGTGCTCCGTGGGCGTGGGGCTGCCGAGCCGGTCGTGGGCGTCGAGCAGCAGCATGGCCCGCATCCACGAGGTGTCGCTGTTCTCGCGCGCGAAGCGGCTCCACTCGGGCGGCACGGCATCCTCGATCGCGTCGATGATCTTTGCCCAGGCACCCATGTCGGGGGCATTACCTGTGGCCTGCTCCTCGCCCACGTCAGCGCGCGCCGATGTCGACGTAGTCGCGCTCGTCCGGGCCCACGTACACCTGGCGCGGACGCGAGATCTTCTGCTCCTTGTCATTGATCATCTCGAGCCACTGCGCGACCCAGCCCGGGGCGCGGCCGATGGCGAACATGACCGTGAACATCTCCGATGGGATGCCCAGCGCCTCGTAGATGAGGCCCGAGTAGAAGTCGACGTTCGGGTAGAGCTTGCGCTGGATGAAGAACTCGTCGTTGAGGGCGACCGACTCGAGCTCGACGGCGATCTCGAGCAGCGGGTTGACGCCCGTGACCTCGAACACGTCGTCGCAGGCCTTCTTGATGATGGTGGCCCGCGGGTCGTAGTTCTTGTAGACGCGGTGGCCGAAGCCCATGAGCAGCGCCTCGCGGTTCTTCACCTTCTCGACGAACTCGGGGACGTTGGCCTTGGAGCCGATCTCGCGCAGCATCACCAGAACGGCCTCGTTGGCGCCGCCGTGCAGCGGGCCGTAGAGGGCGGCCACGCCCGCGGCCACGGCCGAGTACGGGTCGACCTGCGACGAGCCCACGCTGCGCACCGTTGAGGTGCTGCAGTTCTGCTCGTGGTCGGCGTGGAGGATGAGCAGGATGTCCAATGCCCGCACGAGGCGCGGATCGGGGTCGTAATCGGCCCCGAAGAACATCTTGAGGATGTTGGTGGGGTAGTCGATCGAGGGGTCCGGCGCCACGGGGTCCTGGCCCTGGTTGTGCCGGAAGGCCACGCCGCCGATGGTCGGCATCTTCGCGATAGTGTTGTAGAGCGCGTCCATGCGCTCGGGGTCGCTCTCGATCTCCTTGGCCTCGGGGTAGAGCGTGGAGAGCTGGCCGAAGCCGGCCTCGAGCACGCCCATGGGGTGGGCGTCCTTGCGATAGGACGTGATGGCGGCCTCCACCGAGGGGTCCACGCCCATGCGGTCGGCGATGTCCCCGGTGAATGCGTCGAGCTCGGCCTTGGTGGGCAGATCGCCGTGGATGAGCAGCCACGCCACCTCGAGGAAGGTGCTCTTCTCGGCCAGCTGCTCGATGGGGTAGCCGCGGTAGCGCAGCACGCCGTTGTCGCCATCGAGGTAGGTGATGGCGCTGCGACACGACGCGGTGTTCATGAACGCCGGGTCGTAGGTCATCAGGCCGAAGTCGTCGTCGGAGACCCTGATATTGCGCAGTTCCGTGGCACGGATTGTGCCGTCGGTGATCGCGAACTCGTAGGTCTGACCGGTCCGGTTATCGGTGACGGTGAGGGTTCCGTCTTGGGCATCTGTCGACATGCGACGCCTTTCCTTCATCTGGTGGCTTCCAGGGCCCGACTGGCCCTGCGGGTAACCGGACTCGTCCCGGACCGACGTGAGTTTACGGAATGACGAGGCCCGGCACCCGGGGGAACGGAGCGATGCTGCTACGGTGACTTTCGCTTCCTGCCCACGGGCGGGAACGTGGCCACTGGGCCGCATGACCAGCCCCCGCTCGAGGGGCACCGACAATTCACTGGAGGCACCCACATGGCACAGCACGTGCTCGCCGTGCTGGTCGACTTCGAGAACATGGCGCGACCTGGCGCCAAGTCCCGGGGCGACTTCGACATCAACCTCGTCCTGAGCCGACTTGCGGAGAAGGGCCGCGTGGTCGTCAAGCGCGCGTACGCGGACTGGAGCCGCTACCGCGAGGCGAAGATAGACCTGCAGAACGCCGGGCTCGAGCTCATCGAGATGCCCTCGGCGCGCGAGGGCGCGAAGAACCGCGCCGACATCAAGCTGGCGGTGGACGCCATGGAGCTCGCGTTCTCGCGCGAACACCTGGACAACTTCGTCATCGTGTCCGGCGACAGCGACTTCACGCCGTTGGTCGGCAAGCTGCGCGAGCTCAACAAGCGCGTGATCGGCGTGGGCAACCGCGAGAGCTCCAGCGAGCTCCTCATCGCCAACTGCGACGAGTTCATCTACTACGACAGCATCGCGTCGTCATCCCGCCGCAGCCGCGGCGGGACGCGCATGGACCCCATCGCCCTGCTGCAGGAGTCGCTCATGGCCCTGCTGCGCGAGGGCGTGGAGCTTCCGCTCGCCAGCGTGGTGAAGGACGCCATGCGCCGCAAGGACCCGGCATTCGACGAGAACACCCTGGGCTACTCGACGTTCAGCAAGTTCCTCGAGGCGTCGTCCAACCAGGCCGGGATAACCCTGCAGACCGATCCGCGAAGCGGCACCTACCGGGTGTCGACCAGCGAGTCCACGGCCACCCTCACCGTCACGAGCGGCGGCGAGGGCGATGGGGACGACGCCGGTGACGCCAGGCGGCGGCGCAGGCGCGGTGGTCGCGGTCGCGGCGGGTCGTCGGCCGAGGCGGCTCCGGCTGCCACCGGCGCATCGGTCGCGGAGGGACGCTCGCGCGCCGAGGCGGCCGCGGAAGCCGCGGCACAGGGCGCTGACATCTTCGAGGTGTTCGTCACGCCGACACCCGATGCCGACCTGGGCCAGCTGCCCTCGCTCGACGAGCCCATCACCTACGAGGACATGGTGCTGCTCACCCCCGAGGTGGAGGCCGAGGTGCAGGCCGCGGGCATCGAGGCAGACGACCCCGACGCCCCGCCCGCGCGCAGCACGCGTCGCAGGCGCCGCCGCGCGTCGGCCGACGCCGGCACCGAGGCGGAGCCCACGCCGGACGACCTCGAGGCGATCGCCGACGAGGACGCCGCGGCCGAGGAGGCCAGCGAGGCCGGCCTCGCCGTGATCGGCGAGACCCCGACGCCCGAGGAGCAGGTGGAGGCCGAGGCCACCCCCGCCGAGGAGGAGAAGCCCAAGCGCAGGCGCACCACGCGCAAGAAGGCCGACGAGGAGGCTCCTGCCGAGGACGCCGCCGAGGCGACGGCCGAGGAGCCCGCCGAGGAGGAGAAGCCCAAGCGCAGGCGCACCACGCGCAAGAAGGCCGACGAGGAGGCTCCTGCCGAGGACGCCGCCGAGGCGACGGCTGAGGATGCCCCTGCCAGGGCCGGCACCAGGGCCAGCGCCAAGGCTAGCGCCAAGGCCGACGACGCCGCGGACGACGAGAAGCCCGCGAGCCGCAGGCGCGTGCGCCGCAGCAGCGCCGCCACCAACGCCGAGGAGGAGGGCGCCGTGACTTCGCGCGGCTAGCCTGCGCGCGTGTCTTCGATGGATCTGCTGGCCAGCACCCTCGCGTCGCCGGCGATCTTGGCGTTCATCCTCGCCGCCGACCAGGTCAGCAGGCGCGCCAGGGCTGGACCGGCGCGCTGCGCGGGGCCCTGCGCGGGCGCAGCATCGTGCTGCTCGCCGGGGGCCTTCTCATCGGGTGGATCGCCAGCTCGCAGCGCATGGAGCTGGTGGACCATTTCTTCAACGACCTCTTCTTCGGCGCGCTCACGCTCTTCCTCATCGACCTCGGCGTCACCGTGGTGCGCCGGGCGACCGGGCTGCGCCAGTACGGCTCGCGCCTGTTGGTGGTGGGCATCGTGGTGCCCCTCATCAACGGCTCGCTCGGGGTGCTGCTCGGCAACGCGGCGGGGCTGTCCATCGGCGGGGCCGCGGTGCTGGGCGTCGTGGCCACGAGCGCGTCGTACATCGCGGCACCGGCGGCGGTGCGCATCGCGCTGCCCGACGCCGACCCGGCGCTCTACCTCACCGCTGCGCTGGGCGTCACCTTCCCCTTCAACCTCATCGTGGGGATACCCCTCTTCCACTGGTTCGCGCAGGCCGTGGGCGGCTAGCGCCGCGCAAAGAATGCATTATTGAGGCATGAGCGCCACCGATGACCTGCTGCGGCACTCCGAGGAATGGGCCGCGTCGTTCACGCAGGGCGACCTGGGCGTGGAACCCACGCTCAGGCTGGCCGTGGTCGCCTGCATGGACTCCCGCCTGGACCCCCCGGCCCTGCTCGGCCTGCGCCCGGGCGAGGCGCACTTCATGCGCAACGCCGGCGGCACCGTGACCGACGACATGATCCGCTCGCTGGTCATCTCGCAGAGGTTCCTGGGCACGCGCGAGATCATCCTCATCCACCACACCGACTGCGGAATGCTGCGGTTCACCGACGACGAGCTGCTGCGCTCGCTGCACAACGAGACGGGTATCCGCCCCACCTGGGCCGTCGAGACCTTCGCCGACACCGAGGAGGACCTGCGCATGTCAATGCGCAGGGTGCGCACCAGCCCCTTCATCCCCTACACCGACAGCGTGCGGGGGTTCATCTACGACGTGAAGACCGGCAGGATCGCCGAGGTGGAGGCCTAGGCGATCTCGACCGGCTCCTCGGTGATCTGCTCGCCCTCCGGCGCCGAGCGCGCCAGGCGGAAGGCACGGATCACCGGCTGCTGGTCATCCTGCAGCGACACGATGACGTAGAGCGGCTGGTCGAAGAACGCCAGGTCCACGTCGGTCGTCGATGGGTACGCGGCCGACCGGGTGTGCGAGTGGTAAATGGCCACCAGGTCCTCGCCGACGTCGTCGATGGCGTCCATCAGCTGCATCTGCTCGCGCGGGTCCATCACGTACATGAAGGGCGTGCCCTCGGCGTTGGTGGCGGGCAGCACGCGGGTGGCGATGTCGCCGTGGCCCGCGATGAGGCCGCAGCACTCGTTGGGGAACTCCGCGCGGGCGTGCGCGATCACCTGCTCGGCCAGCGCCTCGGGGATCTTCACGGCTGCGGTGCGGCTACCAGAAGACGCCGTTGTCGAGGGTCTCCTCGACGGCCTCGATCTCGTCGGTCCAGATGCCCGCCGAGAGGTACTTCCAGCCCCCGTCGCAGACGATGCCCACGATCGTGCCCTGGTCCATGCCCGTGGCCACGCGCGCGCAGGTGTGGAATACCGCGCCGCTGGACACCCCCGCGAAGATTCCGTGCTCGTCAGCCAGCCGGCGGGTCATCACGATGGCGTCCATGTTCTCGACGAGCAGCTTCCGGTCGAGCTGCGAGAGGTCGAGGATGGGCGGGATGAAGCCGTCGTCGAGGCTGCGCAGGCCGCTCACCGGGTCGCCCTGCATGGGCTCGCACGCGATGATCTGGATGTCCTCGCGATGCTCCTTGAACCGGCGCGACGACCCCATGAGCGTGCCGCCCGTGCCCAGGCCCGCCACGAACACGTCGATCTCGGGGCAGTCGCGCACGATCTCGGCGGCCGTGCCCTCGTAGTGGGCGCGCGGGTTGGCCGGGTTGCCGTACTGGAAGAGCATCGGGATGCCCTCCTGCTCCGACAGCCGCGTGGCCATCTCCACCGACCCGTTCGATCCGGTCTCGCCCGGGCTCTCCACGATCTCGGCGCCGTAGATCTGCAGCAGGCGCCGGCGCTCCTCGGTGACGTTGTCGGGCATCACGGCCACCAGCTTGTAGCCGCGCACCCGGGAGATCATGGCCAGCGAGATTCCCGTGTTGCCCGACGTCGGCTCCATGATGGTGTCGCCGGGGCGGATGATCCCGCGCTCCTCGGCGTCGTCGATGAGGCTCTTGGCGGTGCGGTCCTTGATCGAGCCCGTGGGGTTGTGGCTCTCCATCTTCGCGAGGATCCGCACGTCGGGGTTGGGCGACAGGCTCGAGACATCGATGAGCGGCGTCTCGCCGATGGACGCCACGATGTCCTCCGACACCTCCTGCGGCGGGGCCTCCAGGCCGGTGCGGCTCATGAGGCACCTCCCGCCATGGCGGGGAGGATCATCAGGGTGTCGCCAGCACCCACCGGGGTGTCGGTCCACTCGAGCAGTCGGGCGTCCTCGTCGTTCACGTAGACGTTCACGTACTTGTGCAGCTCGCCGCCGGGCGTGAGGATCTGCGCCCCCACGGCCGGGTGCTGGTCGCACAGGTTGGTGAGCACCTCCCCCACCGTGGCGCCCGACACATCGACGGTGCGCTCGCCGCCCACGGCCTGCCTGAGCACCGGAGGGATCTTCACGGTGCTCACGCGGCGGCACCGACGTGGTCGTGGCTGCCCATGCCGGCGCACCAGGCCTCGTAGTCACGCAACTGCAGGTCGGCATTAGGACCGCACGACGGGCAGTCGGGGTCGCGCCGCACCTTGAGCTCGGTGAAGGTCATGCCCAGGGCATCGTAGATGAGCAGGCGGCCCGCGAGGGTGTCGCCCATTCCCAGCAGCACCTTGATGGCCTCTGTGGCCTGGATGTTCCCCATCACGCCGCACAGCACGCCGAGCACGCCGGCCTCGCCGCACGAGGGCGCGAGGTCGGGCGGCGGCGGCTCGGGGAACAGGCACCGGTAGCACGGACCCTCGTACGGGTTGAACACCGACGCGTGGCCCTCGAACCGCAGGATGCTCGCGTGCACCAGCGGGGTACGGGTCATGAGCGAGGCATCGGCCAGCAGGTAGCGCGTGGGGAAGTTGTCGGCGCCGTCCACCACCACGTCGTACTCCTCGAGCAGGTCGAGCACGTTGTCGCGGTTCACGCGGAAGGGATGCACGTTCACCTGCACCTCGGGGTTGAGCGCCCGGATGGCCTCGCGGGCGCTCTCGCCCTTGTTCATGCCGACGCGCTCGGTGGTGTGGATGATCTGCCGCTGCAGGTTGCTCTCGTCCACCTCGTCGTCGTCCACCAGCCCGATGGTGCCCACGCCGGCCGCGGCCAGGTAGTAGGCGGCGGGCGAGCCCAGGCCGCCGGCGCCGATGAGCAGGGCCTTGCTGTCGAGCAGCGTGAGCTGGCCCTCCTCCCCCACCTCGGGGATCAAAACATGGCGCGAGTAGCGCGAGCGCTGTGCCGGGCTGAGGGTTCGCGGCACCTCGACGGGGTAGTTGTTCTGCTTCCAGCGGGCGAAGCCGCCGGCGAGGCTGGTGACGTTGGAGTAACCCATGTCGGCGAGCGTCTTGGCGGCGAGCAGCGAGCGCTGGCCGCTGGCGCACGAGATGAGCAGCTCCTGCTCGAGGTTGCCCGCGGCGCCCGCGACGCGGCTTTCGAGGAACCCCCGCGGGATGTGCACCGCGCCGGGCAGGTGGCCCTGGTCCCATTCCGCGGTCTCGCGGACGTCAATGACGAGGGGGCCGTCGCCGGCCTGCACCCGTGGGGCGACCTCGGAGGGCTCCACCTCGGGGATGACCTCGCGTGCCGTCGCGAGGAGGTCCTGGTAGCTCGGGGACATGGGGTTATTCGCCTCTTTACTCGTTTCCCTGAAAAACCTAGGGCAATAGTAGCAATTAGCCCGAGAGGGTCGCCGAGGGCGTAACCTCGGGACTCCTGAGCGCTGCCGACCATACCGGGCGAATGGCCGCATGGAGGGGCGACCGGCATGTCAGACACCATCCCGAAGAGCAAGTTCGTCAACCCCGACGCCCGGGTGCGGTGCCTCACGCCCGAGTGCTGGGGCGACCTCGTGCTGTTCCCCAGCGGCAAGACCGACCAGGACGGAATCCCGGAGTTCGCCAACGCCACGCTGTGCCCGCTGTGCATGACCGGCTTCGACCTCGATCCGGACATCACCGACCGCGACCTCTTCCTGCGCGTGTCATGGATGCGGGCCAACCCGGGCGAGCCCCTTCCCGATGAGGTGCGCCCCGAGGACCTCGCCGGGGACGACGCGGGCGGGGGACAGCCCTGACCAACGCTCCCGACCTGTTCGGCGATGCCGTGGAGAGGGCGCTCAGCGGAGCGCGCCCCCTGGCCGCGCGCATGCGCCCGGCGTCGCTCGAGGAGGTGGCGGGCCACGCCGACCACCTCGGCGCCGAGGGATTCCTGCGCCGGGCGATCGCCGACGACGACGTGCCCTCGCTCATCCTCTACGGGCCGCCCGGCACCGGCAAGACGACCCTCGCGCGAGTAATGGCCACGAGCACGCGGGCCGAGTTCGAGGAACTCTCGGCCGTGTCGGCCGGGCTCGCCGACGTGCGGGCCGTCATGCAGCGCGCGCGCGACCGGCTGGCGGCGGGCACGCGCACCGTGCTCTTCATCGACGAGATCCACCGCTTCACCAAGAGCCAGCAGGACGCCCTGCTGCCCGCCGTGGAGGACGGCCTCGTGGTACTCGTCGGCGCTACCACCGAGAACCCCTACTACGAGGTGAACGCCGCGCTGGTGTCGCGCATGCGCGTGCTGCAGTTGGAGGCACTGGCGCCCGCGGACATCCTCGCCCTCGTGGAGCGCGCCATTGCCGATGAGCGCGGGCTGGCCGGAACGGTCACGGTGAACCCCGAGGCGCGCGAGGTGATCGTGCGCATGTCGGGGGGCGACGCCCGGTACGCGCTCAACCTGCTCGAGGCCTCGGCAGGGCTGGCCGGCGACGGCCCCGTGACCTCCGCGGTGGTGGAGCGCGCCGCCGGTGGCCGCGCCGTGGTGTACGACAAGGACGGCGACCAGCACTACAACGTGATCTCGGCCTTCATCAAGTCGCTTCGCGGCAGCGACCCGGACGCCGCGCTGTACTGGATGGCCGTCATGCTCGAGGGCGGCGAGGACCCGAAGTTCATCGCCCGCCGCATGATCGTGGCCGCCAGCGAGGACATCGGCAACGCCGACCCGCGGGCGCTCGAGGTGGCCGTGGCGGCCGCGCGCGCGCTGGAGTTCGTGGGGCTCCCCGAGGCGCGCATCAACCTCGCGCAGGCGGCTACCTACCTGGCCCTCGCGCCCAAGAGCGATGCGGCCTACCGGGGCATCGACGCGGCGATCGCGCAGGTGCAGGGCGAGGGCGCGCGGGTGCCGCCCATCGCGCTTCGCGACGCCAGCTCCACCAACCGCCGCAACCTGGGCCACGGCGCCGGCTACGTCAACCCGCACGGCGCGCCGGGGCGCGTGACCGGCGACTCGTGCATGCCCGTGGGCATGGAGGACGTGCGCTTCTACGAGCCCGGTGGGGTGGGCCCCGAGGGCGAACTCGCGGCGCGGCTTGCGGCCTTTCGCGCCCGGGCGCGGGGCGCCGACGGGTTTGACACCATGCCGCCGTCACCGGACCGGGAGGACGACGGGTGAGCATCGAGGTGCAGGTGGGGCCGATGTCGGCGGGCGAGTTCCGTCGCCTGTTTCGCTACGCGGAGGCCGAGTCGTCGGGCGAGCGCGTGCAGGGCAAGGCCGAGGACCCCCTGCGCACGGTGGCCGAGATCATCGTCCGCTACGGCGGCACGGCGCAGGGCGAGGAGGTCTTCCGGGTGTCGCTGCCGGATGACGCCGATGACGAGAGCTTCGCCATCCGGGCGTCGCTCATCCGCGAGGGTGTCTCCCACCGGCTCGAGCAGCAGCTGGACGGCGGGCTCACCGAGGAGATCTCGTGGTACACCCACGGCGACCACGACCACGAGCGCGCGGTGGTGCGCATGCGGCGCGGCGACGTGGCCCTGCTGGCGGCTGCCTGGGCCGAGATGGCCGTGACCTGCCCCGACATGGACATCCGCGATCGCCTCAACGACTACTTCTATGTTGACTCCACGGGTCACCACATGACGGAGATCCCGCTCGACGTGGACAAGGGCATTCCCGACGATGACCGCGAGGTGGAGGGCGTTCCGCTGCTGCTGGGCGACGAGTGGGCTGTGGTGGCCCGCTTCCACGGCGACCTGGAGCTGCGTGACCGCCTGAACGACCTCTTCGCGGGGCGCCGCGAGCTGGGCCTGCCGGGCGAGCCCGACGAGCTCGGATAGCGCCATGGCCCCCGGCGGCGACCTCAGCGCGGACGAGCGAGCGCGCGTCGCGCCCTATGTGACCGACCCCGTGGGCCCGGTGTTCGCCCTGCGGGGCCTGCCCGAGGCGGTGAAGGGCGCGCTGTTCGCCCGCTACTCGCGAAGCCCCGACTCGGTGCGGCGGATCCTGCTGAAGGAGTTCCTGCCCGACGATGTGACTGGCACCGGAACGGTGCCTGTCACAGGGGTCCCGTCCGAGGTCGGCACCGACCGCGCCCGCGACTTCTTCCAGCGCGTGCTGGCCGACTACGGCGACGACTCCGTGGCGCAGCTGGGCGGCGCGCACGTGGCGATGGAGGGCGTGAGCAACGTGCTCACGAAGGTGATCGAGTGGGGACGCCTGGCGTCGTACCTGGAGCAGTCCACCCGCTACGTGCCGTACACCGACCAGGTGGACGGGCGCTGGAAGTACGTGCGCCCGCCCGGCATCTCAGCGCACCCTGAGCTGCTGGCCCGGTACGAGGCCGTGCTCGACGATGCCTTCGCCACCTATTCGCGCCTGTTCGAGGCCGTGCTCGATCACCTGGTGGCCGAGGAGGACTCGGGCGAGGACGACGCCGCGGCCCGCAGGGCGCTGCGCGCCCGCGCCCTCGATGCCGTGCGCGGCCTGCTGCCCGCGGCCACCACGGCGAACCTGGGCGTGTACGCATCGGGCCAGGCATGGGAGCAGCTGATCATCCGGCTGCGCGCGCACCCCCTGGCCGAGGCCCGGGAGGCCGGCGACCTGGTGCTCGCAGCCCTTCGCCAGGTGATCCCCGACTTCCTCACCCGGGTCGACCGCCCGGACCGCGGCGAGCGCATGGGCGCGTACCGCCGGGCCACCGAGGAGCGCGCGGCGACGATGTGGGAGGAGCTGGCCGGAGGCGCAGAGAGCGTGACTGGCACCCCCTCCGGTGCTCCGTCCGGGTTGGCCGCCGTGCGGCTGGTCGACCATGACGCCGATGGCGAGCGGCGCGTGCTGGCGCATGCGCTGTGGCCGAAGTCCGGGTGCACGCTCGAGCAGGTGCGCGCCCGGGTGGACACCCTCGACGACGCCGCCGTGCGGTCGGCGCTGGCGCAGTGGTCGGCCGGGCGCGCCGACCGGCGCGAGCGGCCCGGGCGCGCGCTCGAGGCGACCTCATACCTGTTCGAGCTCACATGCGACTACGGCGCCTACCGCGACCTGCAGCGCCATCGCATCCTCACGCTCGAGGCGCAGCCGTTGGGCGCCAGCCTGGGCTGGGAGCCCTCGCCCGACGTGGATGCCGCGGGGCTGGCCGACGAGTTCGCGCGGGTGAACGAGGCCTCGGCCGGGCTCTGGCGCGAGGTGCTCTACGTGGTGCCGGAGGAGGCGCCCTACGCGGTGACCATGGCCCATCGCCTGCGCTTCGCCATGCGCATGAACGCCCGTGAGGCAATGCACCTGATCGAGCTTCGCAGCCAGCCCCAGGGGCACGCCGCATACCGGCGCGTTGCCCAGGACATGCTCGTGGCGATCCGCGACGACGCCGGTCAGCCGGGGATCGCCGATCTCATGGGCTTCACCGACATGTCCGGGGAGAGCGGCCGCCTGGGCCAGGAGCGGCGCACAGAGGCCCTTCGCACCGCTGATACCTTGGATTCCTGATGCCCGCCGACTCCTCACCGATGCGCCTCGGAGGCATGGCGCTGGCCAATGGCCTCATGGTGCATGGGCCAAGCCAGTGGGCGGCGGCAGTGGTGGACGACGAGGGCCGCACCCTGGTGGCGTCGGGTCCGTTGCCCCGGCTGTCGGTGGGGCCGTTCGGGAGGATTCCCCTCGCGCGCGGGGTGGTGCGCATGGCGGAGATGCTCATGGTGGTGCCGGCCGTGCGCTCGGGCATGCCCGAGGCCCGCCTGGCGATGGAGGACGCCCCGATGGCCCCGGTGATGGCCGGGTCGATGGCCGCCACCGCGGCGTCGCGCAGGCTGATCAAGTCGGGGCTGGCACAGGAGGCCGCGGCAGCCGTGCTGGGCCTGGCGCCCTCGCTGCTCATGATGCGGGCGTCCGACGCATCGGCGTGGCACGCCGTGGAGCACAAGAGCATCGCGGCGTACGAGAACGGCGGCAAAGCGGGCATCGCCGACAACGCCGCTGAGCCAAAGGAGCACATGCGGTGCGGCAGCAACCTGGTGCTGCCGCTGGTGGTCGCCACCGCGGCGGGCAACCTCCTGGCGCGTCGGCTGCCATCGCGTCGCACCCGCCTGCTGGGAAGGGCAGTGGCCATGGCGGCCGGCATCGGCGCGGCCGTGGAGGCCTTCGCATTCGCCGAGCGCAACCCGCATCACCCGGTCTCGCGTGCGGTGCACTGGAGCGGGCACGCGATACAGGCCGGCTTCGTCACCCGGGAGCCCGACGAGCAGCAGTTGGCGGTGGGCCGCGCGGCCATGGAGGAGATCCTGCGGGCCGAGGGGTCGGTGGGGGCCCGGGCATGACCACCACCCGACCGGCATCGCACGCCGTGCCGCGTGCCGCGCATCACGCGCACCTCGCGCAACGCGCGTGCCCGGGGCGTCGGTCCATGGGCCACACCGCCGCGACCCTCGCCGCGGGCGCGGCACTTGCCCTGGTGGGCGCGGGCGCGGCGCACGCGCACGTCAGCGTGCACCCCGGCACCGCGGTGCTCAGGGAATCGACCGAGTTCACGATCCGGGTGCCCGCCGAGGGCGGGCTCACCACCAACCGAGTGCGGGTGACGTTCCCCCCGCAGGTGAGCGTGTATGCCGTGGCCGACGCGCCGGGCTGGACCATGCGAATCCTGCGCAGGCCGGACGGCCGCCTTCGCGGCGCGGAGTGGACCGGGGGGCTGATCGCGCCCGACCAGTACGCATCGTTCACGGTGCTGGGCACGCCCTTTGAGGAGGGTACGAGCGTGTGGAGGTCGGAACAGGGGCTCACCAACGGACAGGTGAAGGCCTGGACCGGCCCACCCGAGGCCGACGGCCAGGCGGCCCCCGAGACCGGGCCGGGGAAGCCCGGGCCCGCCGCGGCTGTGGTGATCTCGGCCGATCCCGCCCCCATGGCGGGCAGCGGTGGCGACAGCGGCACGCTGTGGGCCGCCATCATCGGGATCGCCCTCGGCGCACTGGCGCTGCTCGGCGTGGGGATGGTATGGGCATCGCGCCCGGCCGCGCTGCCGCCCGACGGCCCCGACGACGCGGATTGGTCGGTCCGGTGAGTCCAGTACCCTCCGCGGGGATGCACCTGGGGCTCATCCACCACGTGGGGTATGTGGTCGCCGACCTCGACGCGGAGATCCCGGCCTACCGGGACGTCCTCGGCATGCAGGTGGGCGTGCGCGAGGTGATGCCCGACCAGGGCGTGGAGGCCGTGATGCTCGGGTCGGGGCCCTCGTACGTGGAGCTCGTCGCCCCGGTGACGGAGGACACGGGTGTTGCCCGGTTCCTAGCCAAGAAGGGCCCGGGCATGCATCATGTGGCATTCGCCGTTCCCCATCTGGAGTCCACGCTGCGTGAACTCGCCGATGAGGGCGTCGAATTGATTGACACCGCGCCCCGGCGCGGGCTGGGCGGCCACATGGTGGCCTTCCTGCATCCCCGGTCGACGGGCGGGGTACTCACCGAACTCGTCGAAGACCATTGATCGCTGTGAACACCACGTCGGAGGCCTGACGCGTGAAGATCCGTTACATCGAGCCGAAGCCCCGGGGGGCCACGATCTACGAGATCGCCAACCTCCCCAAGCTTGGCCTGCCACTGCTCGCGGCGATCGCGCGCAACACCTACGACGACATGGACCAGCACATCTACTGCGAGCTGATCCGCGGCGTGGAGGTGGACTGGGACGACGTGCTCACCAGCGACCTGGTGTGCATCTCCACCACCACCAACACCACGCTCGAGGGCTACCGCTACGCCGACCGCTGCCGCGCCGCGGGAATCCCCGTGCTGTTCGGCGGCTCGCACGTCACCTTCATGTCGCATGAGGCCCTGCAGCACGCCGACTACGTGATCCGCCGCGAGGGCCACGTGGGCTTCGCGCAGTTCATGGAGTGGTTCCGGGGCGACCAGGACCCGGCCGGCCTGCACGAGATCATGGGCCTGTCGTTCATCGAGAACGCCACCCAGGTGGACAACCCCGAGGCCCCCATGGCATCGGGTGAGGACCTCGACAACCTGCCGTTCCCGGCGCTCGACCTGCTCGAGGGCCACGAGCGCATGGTCACCCACCCCATCATGATGAAGTGGGGCTGCCCCTACGACTGCTCGTTCTGCAGCGTGATCAAGATGTTCGGCCGCAAGCTGCGCACGCGCTCGGTGGAGAACATGATGGAGGAGCTGCGCGGGGTCAACCCCGAGCGCGTCTTCTTCTACGACGACATCTTCATCGTCGACAAGAAGCAGGCGAAGTCGCTGTTCCGCGCGATGATCGACGAGGGCATCACCCCGCAGTGGACTGCGCAGATCCGCGCCGACTCGATCTACAAGAGCAAGCAGACCCTCGAGCCCGACCACGAGCTGCTTTCGCTCATGCGCGACTCCGGTTGCTACATGGTGTACATCGGCTTCGAGAGCATCACGCAGGAGGGCCTGGACGCCTACAACAAGAAGCAGACCGTCGAGCACATCACCACCTCGATCAAGCTGCTGCACGACTACGGCATCCGCGTGCACGGGATGTTCGTGGTGGGCGCCGACTCCGACACGCCCGAGACCGTGCGCGCCACGGTGGACTTCGCCATCGAGCACGGCGTGGACACCCTGCAGATGATGATGCTCACCACCCTGCCGGGCACGGCGTTCGACGCCCAGATGCGCGCCGAGGGCCGGGTGCTCACCGACGACTACTCGCTGTACGACGGGCACCACTGCATCATCCAGCCCAAGCTCATGACGCCCTACCAGCTCCAGATGGAGACCTGGAAGAACATGCTGCGCTTCTACTCGAAGAAGACGCCGTGGGAGCTGGGCAAGAAGGAGATCCGGGCCAACCTGTGGCAGTTCCTGCGCCTCCTCACCGAGGTGAAGTTCATGAAGAACCTGCCCAAGGCCGTGCGCCTGTGGCTCACCAACCGCCCGTCGGAGAGCTTCAAGCTCATCCGCACCACCATCTCGCGTCGCGGCATGCGCACGATCTACGAGACCCTGGGCGTGGCGATCTTCCGTGCCTACGGCCGCAAGCAGCTGCTGAAGTTCACCGACCAGCCCGAGTCGATGGTGCACCTCGACGAGATCCGCCGCCTGCCGGCGTGGACCCCTCCGGCGGAGTCCGAGCCCCAGGGCCAGGAGTCGCCGTCGCTCATGGTCCTTTCGTGAGCCGACGCATAGAGCTGGGCCTCGAGGGCGGTGGCGTGCTCCTCCTCACCGTTGAGGATGACTCCGTCGCCGCCCTCCGGGGCGCGCTTGGTGGCGTTGGGTTCCACGAGGTGGCGTCCGAGGAGGGCGACAACGCCATCGACCTCGGCAAGGTGACGTACATGCGGGTGCTGCCGGGTGACGCCAACGGCCGCATCGGGTTCGGCGGGGCCTGATCTGCAACTCGGGCTCGTAGGCCTTACCAACTCCGGCAAGACCGCTCTCTTCAACCTCGTCACCGGGAGCGAGGCGGAGGTCGCGCCCTACCCCTTCACCACACGCGATCCCAACGTGGGGGTGGCGAGCGTTCCCGACCCGCGCATCGACGCCATCGCCGACGTGCAGGACATCCCCAACCGCGTGCAGGCGCAGGTGGAGGTGGTGGACATCGCCGGGCTCAGCGAGGGCGCGGGCCAGGGCGAGGGCCTGGGCGGCCAGGCACTCGGCCGCATCCGCGAGCTCGAGGCCACGGTGCACGTGTTGCGCGGGTTCGCCAACGCCGAGGTGCCCCACCCGCTCGAGCGCGAGGTGGACCCCCTGGCCGACGCCAGGGCCGTGGACGAGGAGCTCATCCTCGCCGACGCCGGCCAGGTGGAGCGCCGCATGGAGAAGGTGCAGAAGGGCGTGCGCGCCGGCGACGCCGACGCCAAGGCCGAGGCCGCGGCGCTGGAGGCCATTACCGCCCAGCTCGAGGCCGGACTGCCCGTGCGCACCATGGCCGACGACGACGCCATCGCCGTGGGCAGGGCCATGGGCCTGCTCACCGCCAAGCCCGTGCTCTACCTGGTGAGCACCGACGACCCGGGCGACCCGCCCGCCGATGTGGCGGCCTACGCCGCCGAGCAGGGCGCGCAGGCGCTGGCGCTGCCGGTGGGCGTGGAGCTCGAGCTGGCTGAGATGGACCCCGGGGAGGCCGCGGAGTTCGCCGAGGAGATGGGCCTCGGCACCACCCGCGGGGCCGACGCGGTGATCCAGGCCGGCTACCGCCTGCTCGACCTCATCACGTTCTTCACCGGATCCGGGCCGCCCGAGGCCCGCGCCTGGCCGATCCCCCGTGGCACCCCGGCCGACAGGGCCGCCGGGAAGATCCACAGCGACATGGAGCGCGGGTTCATCCGCGCCGAGGTCGTGCCCTGGGACAAGCTGGTGGAGTGCGGATCGTTCGCCAAGGCGCGCGAGGTGGCCCTGGCGCGCGTGGAGGGCAAGGACTACGTCGTGCAGGAAGGCGACGTCTTGCAGATCCGCTTCAACGTCTGATCCGCCGGCATCTGGCGCCGAGGGCCTACCCCATCACCATCGAGGCCTACGCGGTGGTGCGGAAGCAGCCGAAGATGAGCGCGTCCACCCGCGCGACCCTGAAGTACTTCCTGAGTGACGGGGCCCAGCGCAGGTTGCCGGGGCTGGGCTACGCACCGGTGCCCGCCACGCTGCTGGCCAAGGCCAGGGCGCGACTGAAGGCGGCGCGCTAGTCGTCGAGGGCGCTCGCGCCCTCCATGCGGGCCTTTACGCCCGCCTCCATGGAGTTCGCGCGCCACAGCGCGATGGCCTCGGCCGATGCCTGGCCCACGTGCTGGCCGGCGGGCGGGCCGTGGTGCCAGGCGATGGCGTGCAGCAGGGCGAGGCGGTGCTCGTCGTCCACGCCCGATGCGCGAGCAGCCTGGTCGACCATCTGCAGGCCGATGGCCAGGTGGCCGAGCGCCTTGCCCTCGTCGGTCTGCTCCACGGTGGCGGCCCGGACCTCCCAGTTGCGGGTATGGCCGATGTCGTGCAGCAGTGCGGCGGTGACCAGCAGGTCGCTGTCGAGCCTCGGGTGCCAGGTGCAGAGGCTCTGGCACAGCATGGCCACGCCCACCGTGTGCTCCACCAGCCCGCCCAGGTAGGCGTGGTGGCCCGACCGGGTGCAGGGCACCGTGCGCCAGGCCTCGGCCAGCGTGGCGTCGTCCGTCATGCGACCCAGCTGCGACCGCAGCGCAGGGTCGTGCACCTCGTCGGCCAGCCCCAGCACGTATCCCCACATGTCCTCGGGGTCGCGGTGGCTGCGGGGGATGAGCTGCACGTCTGCGTCGGCCGCCTCGGCGGGGCGCAGCGAGCGCACGCGCAGCACCGAGCGCCCACCCCGGTCGGTGACCTCGCCGGTCACGCGCACGCGATCGCCCTCCTCGAACTGCCCGGCGAACCAGTCGGGCTCGTCGAAGATGACCGCCGGGATGGTGCCGGTGGCGTCGCCGAGGGTGAGCGCAAGGTAGGGCGAGCCCTTGCGGCTCATGCGCCGCTCCTTGCGGCGGACGGCGAACACGCCCTCCACGGGGCGCCCGGGCTCGAGGGTGGTCACGGCGAAGACCCTAACGGTCCTGTGCGGGGCAGATCATGTTGAAGTCGCACGTGCGGCAGGCCCACCCCGGGGTGGGATCGAACTGGCCGGCCGATATGGCGTCGGCGACCTCGCGCACCTGCTCCATGGCCTCGGCGCGCTCCTGGCCGTCGGGGCTCACCGGGCGGGTCTCGGCGTCGAGCACGTACTCCAGAACCGCGCCGCGGGGCTCGATGCCCCAGGCATCACGCGCGCCCTCGATGTAGGTGATCAACACCAGGCGCCCGGCGTCGGTCTCGCGGAAGGGCGCGCGGCCGCTCTTGTAGTCCACCAGCTGGTGCCCGCCCTGGGGGTGGGAGTCGATGCGGTCGATGCGACCGTGCACCACGTGCGGGCCCACCTTCAGGCTGAACGCGCGCTCCACGCCCACCGGGCGCACGCCGCTCTTCCTCACGCGGTCGAGGTACTTGGGCACGTTCTCGCGCACGCGGTCCATGGCCTGCTGGCCCACCGCGGTGTCGGCCGCGCCGCGGCGCTTCATCTCCACGGCGAAGCGGGCGATCACCTTGTCGGCGCCGTCGTCCGGCACGCCCTCGCGCAAGCACGCCTCGAGCGCCGCATGGATGGAGTTGCCGATCGCCCGGTTGGGATCCCACCGCGGCGGCACGCGGTCGACCGACGCGAAGCGGTAGGCCAGGGGGCAGCCCATGTAGCGCGCGATGTCGGTGGGGCTGAGCTGCAGGCCCGGGCGGGGCACGCGGGGCTCGGGAGCCGGCGGATCGGTGGCCACGGGGCCGGCCAGCACGTCGGCGCGCGCGGCCACCAGCGCGCGGGCGGCCTCGGCGGCATCCTCCACCAGCGCTGCCACGTCGGCGTCGGCCTCGGCCCCTGCCTCGGCCCCCGCCTCGGCCGCGCGGTTCACCGCATCTTCAAGGCGTGACCTGGCCGTGGCCACGGCGTCGAGCACCGCGCGCTCGGGAGCGGCACCCACCTCGATGTACGCGGGGTCGCCCACCGCGACGCGTGCCTGCTCGTAGAACGCCGACGGCCTCTGCCCCATTCCGTTGTCGCCGGCGCGGTAAGCCGAGAGATACAGGTGCCGGCGCGCGCGGGTCATGGCCACGTAGGCCAGGCGGCGCTGCTCGGCCTCGTGGGCGTCCTTGCCGCGCGGCAGGGCCTCGGGCAGCAGGGCGTCGGGAATATCGGTGCGGCTGCGATCCCGCCCCGGGAAGTTGAAGTGCACCAGGCCGAGCACCCACACGGCGTCGAATTCCAGCCCCTTGGACTGGTGGATGGTCATCACCTGCACGCCCAGGCGCTCGGGCGCGCCGCCCGACGCCCGGAACCCCACGCCCGCAAGGCCGTCGAGGCGGCGCACGAGGCCCGGGGCGTCGATGCCGGGCGTCGACTCGGCGATCTCCCGGGCCAGGCGCTCCAGCGATGCCAGGTCGGCCAGGCGCGCGGCGCCCTCCGCGCCGCCCAGGGCCAGCGCCCGCACGCGGATGCCCGTGCGGTCGAGCACCTCGCGCACCAGGTCGAGCGGGGCGCCCACTGCGGCCGTGCGCCCGAGGCCGTCCAGCAGCTCGCGCGCCGCCGGGCCCTCGGCCAGGTCGGCCAGCGGGCCGGTGATGTGGCGCCCCTCGGCCGCCGCCTCGCTCACCACCTGCGCGGCCGGGGCCCAGGGCAGGCCAAGCGAGGGATCAGCCGCCACGCGCAGGTGCGCGATGGAGTCGGTGGGGTCGGTGGCCGCGCGCATCCACGCCAGCGCCAGGCGCACCTCGCGCCGGTCGAACAGGTCGGTGCCGCCGTGCACCTGGTGGGGTATTCCCGCCTGCTCGAGCTCGGCCACGATCGAGCGGCCCTCGGTGCGCACGGCCTTCATGAGCACCGCCATCTGCTCATACGGCGTGCCCGCGTCGGCCAGGCGCAGTATCTCGGCGGCCACGGCGCGCGCCTGCCCCGCCGGGTCGGGCGCCATCCAGAACTCCGGCATGGGGCCCGTGGCGTCGGGCAGTGCCTTCAGGACCTTGGGCTCGCGCGCCACGATGGGCTCCACCACCGCATGCGCGGCGTCGAGGATGCCCTGGGTTGACCGGTGATTGAGCTCGAGCCGCACCACCGGCGCCTCGGGGAACTTCAGCCGGAAGTCGGCCATGTTCTTGGCCGATGCCCCGCGGAAGCGGTAGATGCCCTGGTCGTCGTCGCCCACCACCACGAGGGAGTCGGACCTGGCGCTGACCATGTACAGCAGCTCGGCCTGGGCGTGGTTGGTGTCCTGGAACTCGTCCACCAGCACATGCCGGGCGCGCGAGCGGGCGATGTCGAGCAGGTCGGCGTGCTCGGCCACGAGGTCGATGGCACGGGTGATCTGCCGGCCGAAGTCCTCGAGGCCCACCTCCGACAGCCACTCGTCGTGAAGCCGGAACACCCGGGCGAACTCCACCTCGCGACGCGCGTCGGCGGCGTCGCGGCTGCTGCGGGCGCCATCCAGCGCCGCCTGGGCCCACGACTCGTATCGGCGGGGGTCAACGCGCTCGTCGCGGCAGCGGTCGATGCGGTCGACGAACCCGCGCACCACCTGCACGGGGTTGGTGCGAAGGTCGTGCTCGCGGTCCACCAGATGCAGGTCCGCCAACCGGTCGAGCAGCACCAGCACGCGCTCCTCGGTGCCGGCGGGCTGCAGCACCGGCGCCAGGTCGCGGTCGGTGCCGAGCGTGCGCACCAGGTCGAGGGCGTACGAGTGGAAGGTGGTCACCCGCAGGGTCTCGTGGCTGCCGGGGATCATCGCCTCGGCGCGCTCGCGAAGCTCAGCCGCGGCCTTGGCGCTGAAGGTGAGCGCCAGGATCTCCGCGGGGTCGGCCCCCTCGTTCACCAGCCAGGCGAGCCGGTTGCACAGCACGCGCGTCTTGCCGGCGCCCGCCCCGGCAAGCACCAGCAGGGGCCCACCCGCGTGGGTGACGGCCTCGGCCTGCTGGGGTGTGAGGTCCTCGAGCAAAGGACAACTCATGGTAAGCCGCCCGCCGGACGAACCCCGGTGTCAGGCACTTAACCGAGGGTCACAAAACGCGCGCGAGTTGGTTAGGTGCCTGACACCGGGGGCTAGCGATCCCGGAAGGCCACAGTGAAGTGGGGTATCCCTCCGCGCACGGACTCGAGCGCGATGGTGGTGGTGAAGGGCAGTTCCGCGCCCTGATCATCCGTCCTGAACACCGTCGAGTTTCCCGGGTCGGAAAGCGAGACCGAATCGTTGAAGCCCGACGTGCAGCATTACACGAGGTCCGATCCCACGTTCCTGTTCTTGAAGCCGAGGTACTGGCGCGCGATGTCATCGGGCTCACCCCGCTTCCACGTGATGTCCGTCTTGAGGTCGATGCCTGCCGACCAGCCGCCCGAGCACCTATGTGTAGCGGGGGCACTCTTTGCTGGCAGCCTGAACCGGTCATAGCGCTTCTGCTGCTGACGGGTGATCCATGCGTTGCCGTCAAGCGGGTACGAGCTCTCATTGGTGAAGTTGACGACGACGAGGTCGGTTGGAGCGAAGTAGCCGCTACACACGCGCTGGTTTAGCGGCTCCGCGGCGCCCGATGCGTTCTTCGTCGCGGCGGCCGTGGTTGACGGCGAGGAATCGCCGCAACCAGAGACGAGGCCAGCGGCGGCAGTCGCGGCCAGCGCAAGCGCGATGAGTGATACGTGGGGCAAGCGCACGGCGACGTCCTCCGTATTCGGCACAGGGTTGAGAGGCCTTACCGGACCCGGTGACGTGCCGGTGGCCCCGAGCCGCATGGCAACGACGACCGAACCCTGGAACGCCGGCGCCCGCCGTCACCCCGGCAGGTAGTGTGCCGTCACGTGAGTGACGACTTCCGCGGTGCGCGCGTGCGCCCCTTCCGAGCCCTGGTCTTCGACCCCGCCGTGGCCGGCGACATGCAGACTCTCGTGGCTCCCCCATACGACGTGATCGGACCCGAGTACCGGGACGAGCTGGCGTCGCGAAACCCGTGGAACGTGGTGGGCATCGACCTGCCGAGCATCCCCTACGACACCGTGGCGGCCACCATTGCCGACTGGACCGCGCGGGGCGTGCTGGCGCGCCACGACCAGCCGGTGATGATCGCCTGGACGCAGGAGTTCGACCTTCCCGACGGCAGCCACCGCACCCGCAAGACGATCGTGGCCGTGGTGGGCGCCGAGCCGTATGACACCCGCGTGGTGCGGCCGCACGAGCGCACGCACGCGGGCCCCAAGGAGGAGCGCCTGCGGCTGATGAACGCCACCAAGGTGCAGCTCTCGCCGGTGTTCGGGCTCTACCCCGACCCGGCGGGCGAGGCCTGGGCGGCGGCGGCCGTGCAGGGCGATCCCGATGCCGTAATCACCGACGACGACGGCACCGTGCACCGCCTGTGGACCATCACCGACCCCGGGCGCCTCGCGGCGATAGAGCAGGCACTTGCCGGCAGGTGGATCCTCATCGCCGACGGCCACCACCGCTACGAGACGGCCCTGGCCTACCGCGACGAGCGGCGCGCCGAGGACGGCGACGACGACCGCGCGTACGACTTCGTGCTGATGGGCCTCACGTCGCTGGACGACGACGGCCTGGTGGTGCTGCCCACCCACCGGGTGCTCACGCAGTGGCCGGCCGGGGCCGAGGACCATCTGGACGTCATCCCGCTCGACGACTCGCTCGACGCGCTGCAGGCGGCGCTCGACGGCGCCCCCGCCGATCAGGTGGCCGCAGGGCTGGTGCTTCCCGACCGGGCGATGCTGCTCACCGCCCCGCGCGAAGGCGCCACTGCCGCCGAGCGGCTCGACCTCGCGGTGCTCGAGCGCGACCTGCTGGTGCCGGCGCTTGGCGGCGACCAGGCGCACCTGGCGCATGAGGGGCTGCTCACCTACACCAAGGACGCCCGCGACGCCTGGGACGCCGTGCGCTCGGGCCGCGCCGCCGCCGCCCTGATCGTGCGCCACATCCCCACCGAGCAGGTGACGGCCGTGGCCGAGGAGGGCGGCGTCATGCCCCAGAAGTCCACCTACTTCTTCCCCAAGCTCCTCACGGGCGTTGCCTTCCAGCCGCTGGCCGACTGACGCCTCGGACGCGGCCTGGGTGGACGTCCTCACCCGTGCCGCCGACCGGGCGGCCGCGGCCGTGGCGCTCGTCCCGCCCCACGAGCGGGGCACCGAGGTTGGCCAGGGCGAGGGCGGCGACACCACGCTGGTGATCGACCGCGACGCCGAGGCGGCGATCATCGAGGTGCTCGAGCAGGCGCACGCCGACGGCATGGGGTTCGACCTGATCTCGGAGGAGGTGGGCGAGCGCTCGTTCGGGGGCGACGGCGCGCTGGTGATCGTGGATCCCATCGACGGCAGCCGCAACGCCCGGCGCGGCCTGCCCGAGTTCGCGGTGTCGCTGGCGGCCACCGACGGGCCCCGGCTGTCGGACGTGCGCGTGGGGCTGCTGCGGCACCTCGGCACCGGCGAGACCGTGGTGGCCGTGCGCGGGCAGGGCGTCATGGTGGACGGCCAGCCGATGCGCACCCGCGAGTACCGCGGCCTGTGGCTCACGGTGGTGGAGGGCGCATCCCCGCGCAGGCTCACCGCGGCAATGGATCACCTGACGCATGCCAGCCGCATCCGAAGCCTGGGATCGCTGGCGCTGTCGATCGAGTACGTGGCACTGGGGCGGCTCGATGGCCTGGCGGTGCTGCGCCCCGGGCGCATCGTGGACATCGCCGCGGCGATCCTCATCGCCAAGGAGGCCGGGGTGATCGTCACCGACGAGCACGGCATGCCGCTGGATGCGGTGGCCGACATGGACTGGCGCGGGGCCATGGCCGTTGCGAGGGTGCCACGCGACGTTGCGGCGCTCACGGCCGCGGTGCGCGCGGCACTCGAGGCGGGGAGCCGCTGATGCTGTTGAACATCGCAACCGGCCTGCTGGTGGCCGGCGTGGTGGTGCTGGTGCTGAGGCTTCTGGTGCGCATGGCGCTGGGGCTCGGGAAGTTCCTGGTGATCGTGGGCGTTCTGCTCATCGTGGCGGCGGCCGTACTCGGCCTCATCCATCCGTTCTCGTCCTAGGCTTCCAGACCGTGGAGCGCGAGTACCACGACCCGACCACCCAGGCGGATGTCCGGGCGGTGTACACCCGGCAAGAGAATCTCACCCGCAAGGTGGGGCGTGGGCTGCTGGTGTTCGCGATCGTCTGGCTGCCGGCACTGCTGATCGTTCCCGAGGTCTTCAAGACCGGCGCCATCGCATCGCTGGCGCTGTCCACCGTCGCGGCGGTGGCCGTGATGATCATCGTGGAGCACACCTGGATGAAGCCGCGGGCGGATGAGCGCAACCGCTACGGCTACCGGCCGCCCCCGCCCCGGGAGTACCAGGCGCCGGTGTCGCGGGTCCTGCGGGACATGCGCGACCAGCTGCAGAAGTAGCCCGCCGGGCAGCGGTGTCGCGCCCCATGAGGCCGGGGGCATGGCCGCCCGCTCGATGACGGGGACCGCAGTTGCCCGCGATCGGAGCGCACCGCGATACGCTCCGAGCGTGCAGATGTCCGCTCACAGCGAACAGACCATCGGAACCACCCTCGGGGAGGCCCTTCGTGGCTACCGCGAGGACGCCGGCCTGTCGCTCCGGGCCGCCGCGGAGCGCGCCGGCATGAGCCCGGCGCACCTCTCCGAGGTGGAGCGGGGGCTCAAGGAGCCCTCGTTCGGGGCGCTCTCGCGCATTGCCGGTGCCATCGGCGTGGGGGCGGGCGAGGTGTTCCTCGACCTCGCCATCGCGCTTGGCGCGGCACCACCACGGCCGGCACGACGCCCGATGGGCTTCGCGCCCGACCCGATCGACGAGATCGAGTGGGCCGCCGGCCGCCTGCACCAGGACGACCTGCGGGCCCTCGCGGCCTTCGGGGCCTTCCTGGCAACACAGAATCCGACGAACGACCAAGGAGTCACCACCACATGAGTCCGCTCATCCCGATGGTCATCGAGCAGACCGCCCGCGGCGAGCGCTCGTTCGACATCTACTCGCGCCTGCTCAACGAGCGCATCATCTTCCTGGGAACCCCGGTGGATGACCAGATCGCGAACCTGATCGTCGCGCAGCTGCTGCACCTCGAGAGCGAGGACCCCGACAAGGACATCTCGCTCTACATCAACTCGCCCGGTGGCTCGGTGTACGCCGGCCTGGCGATCTACGACACCATGAACTTCATCAAGCCCGACGTACAGACGATCTGCTGCGGCATCGCCATGAGCATGGGCGCCCTGCTGCTGGCCGGCGGCGCGGCGGGCAAGCGCATGGCGCTCCCGAACAGCCGGATCCTGATCCACCAGGTGCTCTCGGGCTTCCAGGGGCAGGCCACCGACATCGAGATCCACGCCCGCGAGACGCTCAACCTGCGCGCGCGCCTCGACCAGATCCTCGCGAAGCACACCGGCAAGACCGAGGAGCAGATCCACATCGACTCCGAGCGCGATCGCTTCTTCACCGCCGAGGAGGCCACGGAGTACGGGCTCGTGGATCGCGTGATCGAGTCGCACTAGCAACGCGCGCCATGTGGTGACAGTCACCGGGCCCGTTCGGTGACTGTCACCCCAGGACGCGGAAGCGTCCGCCATGCGGGGGCGAATGCCACCCGGTGACTGTCACCGAGCCCGTTCGGTGACAGTCACCGGGGGTCGCGTCCCTAGCCTCTGCCGCGTGAGCGTTGTCGCCGCCATTCGTGCAACCGGGCTCGGGAAGTCGTACGGGTCGGGGGTGATAGCTCTCGAGGGGATCGACCTCGACGTGGCGCAGGGGGAGCGCATCGGGTTCCTGGGGCCGAACGGCGCCGGGAAGACCACCTTCATCCGCTGCGCGCTCGGGGTGCTCAGGCCCACGGAGGGCACCGTGGAGATACTGGGGCACGACATCACGCACGATCGCCTGGCCGCGCTCGGCGAGGTGGGGTACGTGCCCGGAGACCTGGGGATGATCCGCCAGGTGTCGGGCGCGCGCATGCTCGATGCACTGGCGCGGCTGCACCCCCGGCCGCCGGTGCTGCGCGACCAGCTGCTGTCAGCGCTCGAGCTGTCGGACTCCGACCTGCGCCGGCGCATCCGCGAATACTCCACCGGCATGCGGCAGAAGCTCGGGCTCGTGGCGGCGCTGCAGCACGACCCGCCAGTGATCATGCTCGATGAGCCCACCGCGGGGCTGGACCCGGTGATGCAGGCACGCCTGCTGGGCGTGCTGGATGACCGCGCGCGGGCCGGGCGCACGGTGTTCTTCTCGAGCCACGTCCTGGGCGAGGTGGATGAACTGTGCGACCGCGTGGCCATGGTGCGCGGAGGCAAGTTGCTGCTGGTCCGCGACGTGGATGAGCTTCGCCGCGCCCGCGTGCGCACGGTGGAGGTGCTGTTCGACACCGCGGTGGACCCGGCGACCTACGCGGTGGACGGCATGGGCGAGGTGCGCGTGGAGGGCCACGTGCACCACTTCACCATGGCCGGCGACCCCGGACCCCTGCTGGCGGGCCTCGCCCCGCTCTCCCCACGCGACATCACCATCGAGGCCGCGCGCCTCGAAGAGGTGTTCCGCGCCCTCTACCTCGGGGACGGCGACTGATGCGCGTGGTGCTCTCCCTCGCCCTGCTTCGCTCGCTGCGGCGCACCCTGCTGCTCGGCCTGGCCCTGGGCGCGTTCCTGTTCCTCGTGGGGCTGTCGTACGCGTCGGTGGACGAGAACCAGATCCGCAGCCTGGTGGAGTCGCTGCCGCCTGCCCTGCAGGCCTTCGTGAAGGGCTCGGACATCGCCAGCCCGTCGGGCTACCTGGGGTCCACCTTCATCCACCCCATCACGCTGTCGCTCATGGCCGCCGCAGCGATCGCCGGCGGGGCGGCATCGGCCCGCGACGTGGAGACCGGCGTGGCCGAGTTGATGCTCTCGCGCCCGCTTCGCCGCACCTCGTGGCTCGGCGCCGAGCTCATGGCGATGCTCGTGCAGGTGACCATCGTGGCCGTCATGGGCCTCATCGGCGCGCTCATCGCCATCTCCACCGTCGACGCCCTCGCGCCGGTTGCGATCGGCTCGCTGTTGCTCACGGCCGTTCCGCTCTGGCTGCTGTTCGCCGGCATCGGAGCGGTCACGGCGCTGGCCGCGTCGTTCTCGCGCACCGGGGCCAAGGCCATCGGCTGGGGCACGGCTTTCGCGCTGGTGGCCTACGCCCTCGACTACCTGGCGCAGGTGTGGGGCGTGGCCGAGCCCCTCGGCCCGCTGTCGGTGATGCACTGGTACCGGCCCGCCACCATCCTGGGCCAGGGCATCGTGCCCGGATCCACCTGGGCGGTGCTGATCGGCGTGGCCGTGGTGGCGGCTGGCCTGGCCCTGGCCGTCACCTCACGGCGCGAGGTGGCGCCCTGAGGTGACGGTCCGGCCGGGCGTCACGAGCCGGGGCGCAGGTTGCCCTTGGGCGGGTTGCTCCTGGTCATCCTCTGGAACTGCGCGTACGAGGGCTTCTGGGCGCCCGAGTTGAGCAGCAGCCCGCCCGGCCAGTCGGGGTTGTCCTGCAGCTGGAACCAGATGACCACCGGCACGCGCGCTCTCTTGACGAACGGCACCTTGAAGATGTCCTTCATGTAGGCCGCCTGCTGCGCGGAGGTGAAGGCCACGTTCCGGTACCGGGTCTTGGCCGTGGTGTACGAGGCCTCGGTGATGTAGATCTTCTTGTTCCTGCCGCCCGGCAGCTTGTTCACCTCGGCGACGATCAGGGGCAGCGTGGCCCATGCCGGGAAGATCTTCGTCTGCCTGAGCGGCGGCACCGACGGGTAGATGTGCTGCGAGTACTGGCTGCCCGCCTTGAGGCCGTACTTCTTGAGGTCCTTGACCCAGTCGATGGTGCCGCGGCCGCTGTTGTCGCTCCTGCCCTTCGGGCCCGTGACGCCCGTGATCGGCACCGCGCGGGGATTGGCGGCCTTGATGGCCGGCACCGCGAGGTTGGCCATCTTCACGTATTTGGGCGACGACACCACCTTCTTGCCCGAGTACTGCGGGTAGAGGTAGATCTGCAGGTTGGGCTCGTTCCAGATCTCGTAGAACTTCACGAGGCAGGTGCCCCGGCCCGGAATCTGGGTGACGCCGTTGTAGCGAGTGGCGAGCGCCGACATGAAGTCGGCGAAGTCCTGCGGGTTGGTTGGGGCCTTGGAGTTCCAGACCACGCCCTTCACGCCGAGCTTGCCGCCCGTGGCCCAGCCCGGGGCGTTCCACACCGTGACGATGGGCTGCATGCCCGCCTTCACCGTGCCGCAGAGCGCATTGTCGGCCCACGACCAGTCGTATGCCGGGTCGAGGTGGTTGGCGGCGTTGGCCGGCTCGGTGGGGGCAGCCGTGGCCCAGAACAGGTCGATGCGCAGCACCTGGGTGCCGGTGGCCTGAGCCATGGCGATGCGACCGGGCACGTCGCCGGCCGCGCTGGCGGCCATGCGGTCGTCCTGCAGGCCGATGCCGGCCCCGAGGCCGACGGCGGGTAGGGCGGCACCCGCTACGAGGGCGGCGGCCAGCATCTTCGGGGCGGTGACTCTCACGATTGGGCTCCGGCTCCGTTTCGGGGAATGAGGCGAGGTTAGCAACGGGTGCAGGCGGCCCGGCCGGGGCGGTTCCCCGGTGTCACGCCTGCTGCATCAGGTGCCGCGGCGCTCTGCGAAGAAGGCCCGCAGCGCCTCGGCGGCCTCCACCGCCAGTACGCCGCCCGCCACGGGAATCCTCGTGGGAAGCCGCGGATCGCGGAACACGTCGATCACGCTTCCCGCCGCCCCCGATACCGGATCGGGCGCGCCGAACACCACGCGCTCCGGGCGCGCCTGCAGTATCGCTCCTGCGCACATGGGGCACGGCTCGAGGGTGACGTACAGGGTGCAGCCCACCAGGCGCCAGCCCCCGAGGGCGATCGCGGCGTCGCGGATGGCCAGCACCTCGGCGTGGGCCGTGGGGTCCTGGCGCAACTCGCGCTCGTTGCGCGCGGTGGCCACCACCGAGCCATCACGCACGATCACGCAGCCCACCGGCACGTCCCCGTGGGCCGGCGCGCGCACGGCCTCATCCAGCGCGTGCCGCATCCAGTGCTCGTCATCGGCCGTGCTCATGGACCCGTCCTCGCCGCCGCCCTCACCGGCTGCCCCGCGGCGTCGAATGCCACGGCGTACCGCAACGACAGCACATCGGGCAGCGCGGCGATGGTGCCGGCCGCAGCGCGGGCGGCGCGGGCGTCCAGGCCGGCCACGGCGAGCAGCGCGCCGTCGGCCGGCGTCGCGCCCGCGGGCACTAGCACGGCCACGGCCCGCGCACCTTCCACCGGGGCGGGCGCGCCGCCACCCGGGGACATGAGCACCACCTGGCCGCCGCGGATGCCGCCCGCCAGCCTGGCGGCGGCGGGATCGCCACCTATCGCCCGCCACGCGGAGTCGCGTTGCGCGAGCGCGGCGTCGGTGCCCACGCGGGCCCGCCACGCCTGGTCTCCGGTGCCCACACGCGCGCCGGCGCGTCGCAGCGCCCCGGCCAGCGGCGCGTCGGCCGCCACCACCGGGCGCTGCGCACCGGCGCCCCGCACGAAGGGCTCGGGCCACGCGCCCACCACGGCGCGCACGCTCTGCATGCCCTGCCACATACGGTGATCCCACCACACGACATCACCGGCCCGCAGGTCGACCGCGCGCGCGCCTACGGGCGACTCGAACCCGTTGACGAAGAAGAACCAGTCGGTGGGGGGCGCCGTGGACGACCCGCGCCCGAGCATCGACGCCACGAAGCCGCCCCCGTAAGCGGTCTCCACGGGCGTCACGCCCTGCAGGGCGTCCATCACGCTGCGCCCGGGCGTCACGCGCTCGTCCAGCAGCACCTCGGCCCCGTGGTCAGCGGTGGCCACCAGGCGGGCCGCCGGCGCTCCATCCGCCGGCGCCGCCGCCTCGGACTTCCTCTCGCACCCCGCACCTGCCAGCGCCGCAGCGCACGCCATGCCCGCGCACGCCGCCGCCAGGACGCGGCGCCTCATGCCGCCCGCCCGGTCATCGGGCCGCGCAGCCGCCCATTCGGCCGCCCGCTCATTCGCCCGCCCTGACGGTCACTCGTAGTGCAGGGCGTCAAGGGGGTCGAGCCTGGCCGCGCGGCGGGCGGGCAGCACGGCGGCCAGCACCCCCGCGAGGATCGCCACGATGAGGAACACCACCAACTGCAGCCAGGGGATCTGGAACACGATGCCCTCCTCCTGGAGGCCCAGCGAGAACACCCATGCCAGCACCACGCCGAGGATGATGCCGATCACCCCACCGATGCCGGAGGTGATCACACTCTCGTAGCGCACCATGCGCCGCAGCTGCGATCGGGTGAGCCCGATGGCGCGCAGCATGCCGATCTCGCGGGTGCGCTCGGTGATCGACAGCACCAGGGTGTTGACGATGCCAAAGAGCGAGATGACCACGCTCATGGCCAGCAGCACGTAGAGCAGGTAGAGGATGGAGTCGACGCGGCTGCTGATCTCGTCGCGGTACTCGGCGTTGGTGCGCACCTCCGCCACGGGGAAGGGCGTGAGCGACTTCGCAACGGCATCCTTCACCGCCACCGGGTCCTTCCCGGGTTCGACCGTGGCCAGCACGAAGATGGGATCGCGTGCGGTGAACGCGCGGCGGAACCCGGCCTGCGAGACGATCACGCCGTCCTCGAACAGGATGCGATCGCGGAAGACTCCCGCCACGCGGTAGGTGCCGGTGCCGCCCCCGCCGGTGCGAAGGCGCACGGTCTCGCCCACGCGCGCTCCCACGGCATCGGCGAACGCCTGCTCAACCACGGCCTCGTCGGGTGTGAGCGCGCGCAGGTCGTCGCTCGATCCATCCACCCACTCAAAGGCCAGGCCGCGCGCGGCGGCCTCGGGGTCGAGCCCGAACACCGTGGTGCGGCCGCCCACCGAGGTGCGCGCGGGGTCAGTGAGCACCGCTACCACGTCAGACACACCCGGCGTGGCCTTCACCGCGGCAACGCTGGCCTGCGGGATGGCCTGAAAGCTCTTGCCCGAGACGATGAGGTCACCGCGCAGCGTGGTGTCGATGGCGCCGGTGACCGATGCCTTGAGCCCCTGCGCGAACACCGCCACGAACGCCACCAGGCCGATGCCGATCATCAGCGCGGCGGCGGTGGCGGCCGTGCGCGCGGGATTGCGCGTGGCGTTCTGGCGCGCGAGGCCGCCCGACGCCCCGGGCATGCGCTCGAGGGGCCAGCCGATGACCCGCGCGAGCATGGGCACCAGGTACCGCAGCAGGCCGCCCATGGCGATGAACACCAGGAGCGCGCCCAGGGCCATCACGAGCAGGCGCTGCGTGGCGGCCGACTCCGACCGCAGCCCGAGCACGATGAGCACGATGCCGCCCACCCCGATGAGCCCGGACACCACGGGAGCGAAGCGTGAGAACCTGCCACGGGGTATCTCGGCGCCCTCGCGCAGGGCGGCCACCGGCGGCACGCGGCTCGCGCGCACGGCGGGGATGAGCGCGGCCACGACGCTCACGAGCACGCCCACGAGCAGAGCGGTGAGCGCGATGCCCACCGACAGCTGGGCCGCCGCCACGGGTATGCCCCCGGGCAGCAGCAGGTCGAACACCCACACCAGCAGCGCGGCGAAGCCGTAGCCGGCGAACAACCCCACCACGCCCGCCACGACCCCGATGACGAAGGCCTCCCCCACCACCGACGCCATCACCTGCCGGCGGCTGGCGCCGATGGTGCGCAGCAGCCCGAGCTCGCGCAGTCGCTGGGCCACGGTGATGGTGAAGGTGTTGAAGATGATGAACGCGCCCACGAACAGCGCGATGACCCCGAAGGCCAGCAGCGCCGGGCGCAGGAAGGTGTTGATGGCCTCGGTGGTCTGCTGCGCCTGGTCGGCGGCGTCCTGCTGGCCGGTGCGCACCTCCACGCCACCCTGCAGGGACGCCGATATGCGCCGGGCGAGCAGCTGTGGGCTCACCCCCGGCTGCGCCTGCACCGCGATGGAGTTGACACGGCCCTCGAGGCCGAACCACCGCTGCACGTCGTCCTTGGTGGCGATGACGATCGTGGTGCCGCCGATGGACGACACGTTCGCGAAGGTCACGGTGCCCGTGAGCGTCACCTGCTTCACGCCCATGCGCGTGGCCACGCCGAGCGTCGACCCCACCGAGAGGCCCTGCGACGACGCCAGGCCCTCGTTCACCGCGACCTCGCCGTCCCTCGACGGGTACTGGCCCGACGCCAGTTGCGTCGCCCGGAACGGGTCGGGGGTGAGCGAGAACACGAACGACGGCGCGCCGGTGGACTGCACGTACTCGCCGTTCACCACCGGCGACCCCAGGGCCGCGAGCTCGGGCACGGCCTTCCTCACGCCGTCCACGCCCTGCACCTGGGTCACCATCGACTCGGGCAGGGTGGGCACGTTGCGAAGCCCGCCCGACTCGAAATCCACGCGGGGCGACACGCGGACGTCCACGCCCGAGTTGGCGGCCTGGAAGATCTCGTCGAAGGCCCGAGTGATCTGGCTTGTGAGCACCAGCGTGCCCGTGACCATCGCCACCCCCAGCAGGATCGCGATTGCCGTGAGCGCCGCGCGCAGCTTGCGCTGGCGCAGGCCGGCGATGATGAGGCGGGTCACGCCGGGTCGAGCTTGCGCACGGCGTCATACACCTGGTCGGCGTCCATGCCGGACCGGTCGAGCACCACGCAGCCATCCGACAGCAGCACCATCCGGTCGGCCACGCTCGCCGCGCGCGGGTCGTGCGTGACCATCACCACGGTTCGGCCGCGCACGTCAACGGCGCGCCGCAGCAGGTCGAGGATCTCCTGGCCGCTGACGGAGTCGAGGTTGCCCGTGGGCTCGTCGGCGAAGATCACCGTGGGCTCGCTCACCAGCGCGCGGGCGATGGCCACGCGCTGCTGCTGGCCGCCCGAGAGCTCGGCGGGCCGGTGGCTCGCGCGATCGGTGAGCCCCACGTCGGCCAGCACGGCGTCCACGCGCTCGTCCACCCCGCTGTCGCCGGCGATGCGCAGGGGCAGCGCCACGTTCTCGCGCGCGGTGATCATGGGCAGCAGGTTGAACGATTGGAAGATGAAGCCGATGGACGACCGGCGCAGCACCGTGAGGTCGCGGTCGGAGAGCCCGGAGAGCGGCATGCCGTCGATGGTTACCGCGCCCGACGTGGGCCGGTCGAGCCCGGCCAGGCAGTGCAGCAGGGTGGACTTGCCCGACCCCGAGGGCCCCATCACCGCGGCGAACTGGCCGCGCGGGAACGCGATGGTGACATCCGCCAGGGCATCGATGGCCGCCTCGCCCGTTCCGTACTGGCGCCCGAGCCCCTCGGCGCTCACCGCCGGGCCCGTTCCGCCATTGGTCATCTGTGGATCCGCCATGTGGCGGCAACGCTAGCGCGTGACCCCCGTCATATTTTGGGCGATGGTCATTGCCGATACAGGGCAATTGGCGCTAGCGTGAGGTATCGCGATGGAGAACTTCCCGCCGCATGTGGAGATGTGCCCGGCCGTGCCCACGCGGAGCGATCCGCGCGGGTCGGCACTGACCGTGCACGGCGTTGAGCGCATGCTGGGCGGGCGCCCGGTGCTGCGCGGCATCGATCTCGACGTTCCCGCCGGCACCGTGCTGGCCCTGCTCGGCCCCAGTGGCTGCGGCAAGACCACCCTGCTGCGGTGCATCGCGGGCCTCGACCTCCCCGATGCCGGCCTGGTGGTGGTGGACGACTTCACGGTGTCGGGGCCCGAGTGCTTCGTGCTGCCTGAGAAGCGCCGCATCGGCATGGTGTTCCAGGAGCCCGCGCTCTTCCCCAACCGCACCGTGGGCGGCAACGTGGGCTACGGCCTACCGCGGGGCGAGCGCAGCGGACCGCGCGTGGAGCGCGCCCTGGCCCTGGTGGGCCTCACCGGCACCACCGAGCGCATGCCCGCCACGCTGTCGGGCGGGCAGCAGCAGCGCGTGGCGCTGGCCCGCGCGCTCGCCGCCGAGCCCTCGCTGATCCTTCTCGACGAGCCATTCTCGGCCCTCGACGCCCCGCTGCGCGCCGAGCTGCGCGGCGAGGTGCGCCGCCTGCTCGCGGCGGCCGGCGCCACGGCGGTGTTCGTCACGCACGACCAGGAGGAGGCCTTCCTGATCGGCGACCAGGTGGCGCTGATGCTCGAGGGACGCATCGCCCAGGTGGGCACGCCCGACGACCTCTACGAGCGCCCCGAGAGCCGCCAGGTGGCCACCTTCGTGGGTGACGCCAACCTGCTGCCCGCCGAGGCCGAGGGCGATGTGGCGCTCACCCCGGTGGGCCGGGTGCCGCTGGCCCGCCCGGCGCACGGACGCGTGGAGGTGGTAATACGCCCCGAGTGCATCGCGGCGTGCGAGGGCGGTGACGCCATCGTGGAGCGCATCGAGTACTACGGCCATGATGCCGTCATCGTCACCAGCAGCCGCGGATGCCCCGTGCGATGCCGGGTGATGGGCAAGCCCCCGTTCGATACCGGGGACCGCATCGGGCTCGAGTACGTGGGCGAGCCCAGCGTGGCGTTCGCGCCCCAGGGTTTTATCTAATGGTCATTACCTATAGAGTCGCCGCCGTACTTCTCAGCGACTCCGAAGGAGACCTCACTTGGCCATCCATCCTCGCGCCATCATCGGCGCATCCATCGCCGTCCTAGCATCCGCCCTGCTGCTCGCCGCATGCGGCAGCAGCGATACCGCATCAACCGCCGCTACGGCATCGACGACGGGAGATGGGGCGGCGCTCACCGTGTACTCGGGGCGCGAGGAGGAGTACATGGAGCCGGTCTTCGAAGCCTACGAGAAGAAGACCGGCACCGACCTTCAGGTGCGCTACGGCGACTCGGCCGACCTGGCCCTGCTGGTGTCGGAGGAGGGCGATCGCAGCCCGGCCGACGTGTTCGTGGCGCAGAGCCCCATCTCGCAGTCGTTCCTCGACCAGCAGAAGCTGCTCTCGCCGCTGCCCCAGGCGGTGCTCGACCGCGTGCCCGACAACCTGCGCTCGGCCGATGGCGACTGGATCGGCATCGCCGGGCGCCAGCGGGTGCTCATCTACAACACAGACCTGGTGAAGGAGTCGGACCTGCCGAAGTCGGTGCTGGAGCTCACGGGCGCGAAGTACCGCGACAAGGTGGCCGTGGCGCCGTCCAACGCATCGTTTCAGGACTTCGTCGCGGCGCTCGACCAGCTGGAGGGCACCGAGACCACCAACGAGTGGCTCAAGGGCATGGCGGCCAATGGCGCCAAGGCCTACGCCAAGAACAGCGCCATCGCCGAGGCCGTGGCCCGCGGGGAGATCCCCATGGGGCTGGTGAACCACTACTACGTGCTCGAGATCAAGAAGGACGATCCCTCGGCGCCCGTGGCCGCCTACAGGTTCCCCGGCACCGACCCGGGAAGCCTGTTCCTCGTGGCCACCGCATCGGTGCCGACGGCCTCGCCCGACAAGCAGCAGGCCGACGACCTCGTTGGGTTCCTGGTGTCGGATGAGGGGCAGAAGCTCATCATCGGCGGCGAGGGCGAGTACCCCACCGCAACGGGCGTGAACCCACCCGAGGGCGCTCCGTCGCTCACCAAGGGCGACTACCCGGCATACGACCTGACCGGCAACACCGACCTCAAGGCCGTGGCCGAGCAGATCAGGGAGAGCGGGCTCGCGCAGTAGCGACGTGAACTGGCGCGCCGTGGGCGCCACCGCGCTGGCGTTGGCGCTCACGGTGCCCTTCGCGCTGCCCTTCGCGTACCTCGTGGCGAGGAACGCGCAGGATCTCGGCGGACTGTGGAGCGCGCTGTCGGACGACCGGCTGGTGGGCCCGCTCATGCGCAGCCTCGCGCTGGGCATATCGGTTGCATTGGCGGCCGCGGTGCTCGGCACCCTTGCCGCGTGGCTGGTGGCGCGCACCGACCTGCGCGCGCGTAGGACCTGGGCGCTGCTGCTGTGCCTGCCGCTGGTCATCCCGTCGTTCGTGGGTGCGCTGGCGCTCATCGCCGCGTTCGCCCCCGGCGGCCTGGTGGAGCAGGTGCTGGGCATCGGGTTCCTCCCCGAGGTCAGCGGCTTCAACGGCGCCTTCGTGGTGCTCACGCTGCTCACCTATCCCTACGTGTTCCTGCTCGTGATGGCGCGGCTTCGCACGCTGTCGCCCACCCTCGAGGAGTCGGCGCGCATGCTGGGTCGCCGACCCATGCAGGTATTCACCACCGTGGTGCTGCCGCAGGCGCGGGCGGCGGTGGCCGCGGGCGCGCTGCTGGTGTTCCTCTACGTGATCAGCGACTTCGGCGCGGTGCAACTGCTGCGCTACGACACCCTCACCCGCGCCATCTACTCCGACCGCCTGCTCGATCCCATCACGTCCATTGCCCTGAGCCTGGTGCTGGGCGTGATCGCCGTGGCCGTGGTGGCCATGGAGCGCCGCTCATCGCGCGTGGGCCTGCGCGACCAGTCGCGCGCCGGCGCGGTGCTCGAGGTGCCGCTCGGAAGGTGGCGCGCGCCGGCCTACGCCTTCCTGGTGCTGCTCATCGGCTTCTCGCTGGTGGCGCCCATCGCGGTGCTGCTGTTCTGGGCAATCCGCGGGCTGGTCAACGGATCGGCCGACAGCGCGTCCGTGGTGGCCGACCCCAGCCTGATCGTGCAGCCGCTGCTCAGCACCGCGGGGATCAGCGTGGTCACGGCGATCGTGGCGATCTTCATCGTGCTGCCCATCGCCTACCGCAGCGTGCGCCGCCCGGGCCGGCTGGGCGAGGTGCTCGCCGGCACCGTGGTGGGCGGCTTCGCCCTGCCGGGGCTGGTCACCGCCCTGGCCTTCGTGTTCTTCACGCTGTCCACCCCGGGCCCGCTCGGCGCGCTGTACCAGACCCTCCCCCTGCTGGTTCTGGCCTACGTGGTGCACCACGGGGCACTGGCCCTGGGCGCCGCGCAATCGGCGGTCGCGGGAATACCCGCGCGCCTCGACGACGCCGCGCGCATCATGGGGCGAAGTCGCATCCGCCGCTTCGCGGGGGTCGAACTCCCCCTGATGCTGCCGAGCCTGGCGGCGGGCGCGGGCCTGGTGCTGCTCTCCACGGCCAAGGAGCTTCCCGCCACCCTGCTGCTGGCCCCGCCCGGGTTCTCGACCCTGGCAATCGAGGTATGGCAGGCGGCCGAGCTCGCGGCCTACGAGGAGGCCGCCATCTTCGCCCTGGTGCTGGTGGCCATCTCGGCCGTGCTCACGTGGTTCCTCGTGGTGCGCCAGGCGCTCCGGTCGTGGTCCACGCCAGCGCCGATGCATGCGATGCCCCCGGGCGCCGAATCGCCAACCGGAAGCCGCAGCCCCGAGCCCACCACTCCCTGACCACGCCACGGCTCACGGCGCCGGCGCCGCAGCCACGTCGGCTGTGCCCATGGCCCGCAGCGGGGTGCATCACGCGAAGTAGGTGTCCTCCGCGGTCCACGGCGGCGCGCAGGTGACGAGCATGCGCATCTCGCCCGACCCGGTGTTGGTGATCTGGTGCCATGAGCCCACGGGAATGAGGATCGCATCGCCGGTGGTCACCGTGCGCTCCTCGCCATCGATCTCCATGAGCGCCTCGCCCTCCACGAGGTAGTACATCTCCTCCGACACCTTGTGGTGATGCCGGTCGGTCTGCCCGCCGGGAGGCAGCGCGGCCTCGGCCAGGCTGTGGTTGGCCACGGGCGCCACCGAGAGGTCGAGCAGCGACCGGATGGTGCTGCCATCGGTGGTGGTGAAGGGCACGGCGTCGCCGTAGGCACGGATCTCCATCAGGGTCAGACCTCCGTCAGTGGAATGCGCGGGCGAGCTTCTTGCGGTACTCGGGCACCAGGGGGTGACTGTCACCGAGCTCACGGAACTGACCGATGAGCATCTTGCGCAGGTCGTCCTTGAGCACCTTGTCGCCCGTGGTGGTGGCGGCATCCACCAGGCTGGCGAACGCCTGCTGCCAGTCCTCGCGCTCGAGCGCGGCGAGGCCGGCCTGAACGTCGGGCACATCGCAGCCCATCAGCCTGATGCGTGCCCTGAGGCCGGCGGCGATGGGGTCGTGCTCGGCGGGCGCCAGCACCTCGTCGGCCTCCTCGAGTTCGCCGTCGTCGAACAGCACATGGGCCAGCGCGATGCGCGCGTCGGTGCGCCCGGCGTCGCGGAAGATGGCCTCGCGCAGGCTGTCGGCGTCGCCCTCGGCCACCAGGATGTCGACCTTGCTCGGCACCAGCTTGTCGAGGAAGGCCTCCATCTGCGCGGGCGCCACGAGCCCCACGAACTCCCCCACCACCTCGCCGTCGCGGAAGGCCTTCACCGCCGGGATGCTCATCACCCGGAACATCTGCGCCAGCCCCGGGTTGGCATCGATGTCCACCTTGGCCAGCACCACGTCCCCACCGCGGCGCCCGACGGCATCCTCGATGATCGGCCCGAGCTGCCGGCACGGCCCGCACCACTCGGCCCAGAAGTCGACGACCACCGGAACCTCGTGCGACCGCTCGATCACATCTGCCTGGAAAGAGCCTTCGGTCACGTCCATGCCCGAAAGACTAGAGGGGTCGCTGGGGAACCGGTGCTCAGGTAACCGGAGCCGGGGATCGCCATTTGCCGCCCCCGCAAATGGCCATACCGTTTCGCGACGTGCCCGGCTGCCGGTTGGCCAGCGACCCCTCTAGTCTCCCGGCCATGTCCACAAATGAATTCATCTACCAGATGCACAAGGTGCGGATGTCGTACCCACCCGACAAGGTGGTGCTGGACGACATCACGCTGGCATTCCTGCCCGGCGCCAAGATCGGCGTGCTGGGGCTCAACGGCGCGGGCAAGAGCACGTTGCTCAAGATCATGGCCGGCGAGGTGACGCCCAGCAACGGCGACGCCATGCCGGGCAAGGGCGTGAAGGTGGGCTACCTGCCGCAGGAGCCGCGGCTGGACGAGACCAAGGATGTCCGCGCCAATGTGGAGGAGGGCGTGGCCGAGAGGCGCGACCTGCTCAACCGCTTCAACGAGATGAGCGCGAAGCTGGGCGAGCCCATGGAGCCCGACGAGATGCAGGCCCTGCTCGAGGACTACCAGAAGGTGCAGGACGCCATCGAGCGCACCAATTCATGGGACCTCGACCGGCAGGTGGAGGTGGCAATGGACGCCCTGCGCGTGCCGCCCGGTGATGCCGACCTCACCACGCTCTCCGGCGGCGAGAAGCGCCGGGTGGCGCTGTGCCGCCTGCTGCTCTCGGCCCCCGACATGCTTCTGCTCGACGAGCCCACCAACCACCTCGACGCCGAGTCGGTCGGGTGGCTCGAGAGGTTCCTCGACGAGTACCCCGGCACCGTGGTGGCCGTCACCCACGACCGGTACTTCCTCGACAACGTGGCCGGGTGGATCCTCGAGCTCGACAACGGGCGGGGCATCCCCTGGCAGGGCAACTACTCCTCGTGGCTCGACCAGAAGGAGAAGCGCCTGGCCCAGGAGGAGAAGCAGGCCAGCAAGCGCCAGAAGGCCATCGCACGTGAGCTCGAGTGGGTGCGCACCAACCCCAAGGGCCGCCAGGCCAAGAGCAAGGCCCGCGTGGCCAACTACGAGCAGCTGGTGGCCGAGGAGGCCGACGTGCAGAAACGCGGCGGCGCAGCGGACATCCGGATCCCGCTGGCTCCCCGCCTGGGCGACAAGGTGGTGGAGGCCACGGGCCTGTCGAAGGCCTTCGGCGACAAGTTGCTGTTCGACGACCTGTCGTTCTCGCTGCCGCCCGGCGGCATCGTGGGCATCATCGGCCCGAACGGCGCCGGCAAGACCACCCTGTTCCGCATGATCACGGGGCAGGAGCAGCCGGACGGCGGGTCACTGGACATCGGCGAGACCGTGCGCATGGCCTACGTGGACCAAAGCCGCGATGAGCTCGATCCGAAGAAGACCGTGTACGACGAGATCGCGGGCGGCCGCGACGTCATCGACCTCGGCGGCGGCAACGAGGTGCAGGCGCGTGCCTACACCGCGGCGTTCAACTTCCGGGGAAGCGACCAGCAGAAGCCCGTGGGCCAGCTGTCGGGCGGCGAGCGCAACCGCGTGCACATGGCCAAGATGCTCTCGGGGGGCGGCAACCTGCTGCTGCTCGACGAGCCCACCAACGACCTCGACGTGGACACCCTGCGCGCGCTCGAGACCGCGCTCGAGACCTTTTCGGGGTGCGCGGTGATCATCACCCACGATCGCTGGTTCCTCGACCGCGAGGCCACGCACATCCTGGCCTTCGAGGGCGACAGCAACGTGGTGTGGTTCGAGGGCTCCTACTCGGAGTACGAGGAGAACCGTCGTACCCGGATGGGCGTGGACGCCGACACCCCGCACCGCATCAGGTACCGCAGGCTCACCACGCCGGCCTAGGTCCGCGCCCCGCGGGGGACGACGTACCGGCGGGTAACGGCGGTCCCCGTCACACCGCCGCTGCGCGGCGAGAGGGACACCCGCCACGCGCCCGGGGCCACGCGTACCGAGCAGCGGGCGAACCCACCGCTGACGCGGCACGACCCACGGCGTGTCAGGCGTCCGGAGCGCGCCGCGATGGCGTATGTGGTCCCTGCCACCGCCACGGTTCGCGCACTGATCACGCGCTGCGCGCGCGACCAGATGACGGCGCCGAGCCGGGGAGCGGGAGTCGCGGACAGCGGGGTGGCGACCGGAGACGCGGACGGATCAGCCCTAGGCGGATCGGCCGTAACCGGATTGGCCGGCGGCACCACGACGGGGCAGACCTGGCTCCCCGCGTTGGCGGGCTGGCAGTCCTGGCTGGTGTCCCCGTACCCGTCACCATCCGCGTCGGGCTCCACAGTGGCCTGGAGGAACAGTACGGTCGATGGGGCCGAGATGTAGGTGCCCGGCGTGACGAAGACCGCGCTGCCCACAGGGGGCGCGATGGTGTCGTGCACGATGGACACCCCGCCACCACCGGGAAGGGAACCACCGGGCAGCAGGACCGAGCCACCACCGCCCGTCCACTCCAGGTGCACGCCCTGGCCCGCGCTGATCGCCACGCGCGCGGCAAACGCATGGGTGCCCGCGGCAGCGGCGGACTGCACGGAGCTCGCGGCGACGAACGAGACACTGCCCAAGCCGCCGGGCACGCCCACCCTCAGCCGCAAGCCGGTGCGGGCGTCGGCCGTCTTCACCTTCCACGACGTAATCACGCCCGCCGACGGTGCATACCGAAGCGCACCCCATGCAACGGGCAGGGAGTCCTGCTCGATGATGCAGGGCCCCGGCGAGCAGGCTCCGGCGCCGCCCGGATCCGTCATGTTCAGGTCCGGCGAGTATGCGGCGAACTGCGCATCCGGGAGGCCGAGGGTAGTGTCCGCCGCAAGGGGCGCGGCGGCTACCAGTGTCGCGGCCAGCGCGGTCACGAGCGCTGCGGGACGTATGCATCCGGTCATGTTCGTGCGAGTACGGTACGTGGTCGCAGGCGGTCTCGGGCCGGGGCGGGGTCCGGCCCGCCCCGGCCCGGATCGTGCATCAGTCGCTGCAGGTGCCCACCACGCTCCAGGCCCCGCCGCCCTGCCATGTGCCGAAGGCCCGGAACTGGCCGTTCACCGAGATGGTGATGGTGTTGACGGGGCCGTTCAGGTTGAGCCCGCCGCCGGTCACCGCCAGGGTGCCGCCGGCGCCGTCGGGGCTGTCGAGGCCCACCTTGTAGCCGCCGCTCGCCGCGCCGGTGGCCTGCACCCCGCGGCCCACGACCTCGCACGACGAGAGGTCGAACGTGCGCGAGACCTTCGGGCTGCCGATGGTGAGGGTGTCGCCGGTGGTGGCACCGCCCCCGCCGCCGCTGGGGGTCTTGCCCGAGCACGACGACGGCCGGTTAGGCCACGCCGCGGCCAGCGCGGTGGCCGTGGCCGGGCCGTAGCGGCCGTCGGCCTTGATGCCGGCCTGCTTCTGGAATGCGGTGAGCGCCGACTCGGTGCCCGATCCGAACACGCCGTCCACCGTGCCGCCGTAGTAGCAGAGGCCCACGAGGGCGGTCTGCAGCAGCTCCACGGCGTCGGTGCTGTCGTTGCCCAGCGCCAGGTTGATGGCCGCCATGGTCTGGGGGCCGGCGATGCCGTCGGTCGGAAGACCGGCGCGCGCCTGGAATCGCTTGACCGCCGCGGTGGTGACGGGCCCGTAGATGCCGTTGATCGGACCCGCGTAGAAGCCCAGGTCGGAGAGGTCCTGCTGGATCTCCTTGTTGGCCGTCAGCGTCGGGTTCTCGGCCGGCTTGGTGGTGGTGGTGCCTGTGGTCGACGTGCCGGTGGTGGCCGTGGTGGTGTCGGCGGTCGTCGCCGTGGTCGACGTGGTGGCCGTCGAGGCGGTCGCCGTGGTGTCGGTGGTGCTCGTGGCGGTGGTTGGCGTGGTGGGCGCCGTGACCGTCACGGTCTCGGTGCCGCCGAAGCTGCAGCCGGCGCCCACCAGGGCGAGGGCGGCGATGCCTGCGGCGGCTGCGGTGGTGGTGGCGATGCGCGGGGTACTCATGCGGGGTTCACCTCCATGCAGGGAGTATCGTCCCGGAAGGGTCACGGTAGTCCCACTCGGGCAGATTACCCGTGTAGCCTCCGCCGTCGCCCCGCGGACGCGCGGGGCTGTGTCACGAGATCCCGCACGAGGAGCCCCAGTGAGCCCATCACCGGACCCGTTCAACGCACGCGCCACGCTTTCGGCGGGCGGCAAGGACTACGCCATCTGGCGCCTCGGCGCGCTGGGGCGCGACCTGTCGCGCACGCCGTACGTGGTGAAGATCCTCATCGAGAACGTGCTGCGCAACGCGGGCGGCGAGTTCGTGGGCGAGGACGACGTCACCGCGCTTGCCGACTGGTCGCCCAACTCGGGGCTGGCCCGCGAGGTCCCCCTCCTCCCCGCCCGCGTGGTGATGCAGGACTTCACCGGCGTGCCCTGCGTGGTCGACCTGGCCGCCATGCGCGACGCCATGCGCGACCTGGGCGCCGACCCCTCGCGCATCAACCCGCTGGTGCCGGCCGACCTCGTGATCGACCACTCGGTGCAGGTGGACTTCTTCGGCACGGATCAGTCGTTCGAGGAGAACGTGGAGCGCGAGTACGAGCGCAACGCCGAGCGCTACGCGCTGCTGCGCTGGGCCCAGCAGGCCTTCAAGGACTTCCGCGCCGTGCCGCCGGGCACGGGCATCGTGCACCAGGTCAACCTCGAATACCTGGCCAGCGTGGTGGCCACCCGCGCGGTGGGCGGCGAGGTGCGGGCCTACCCCGACTCGCTGGTGGGCACCGACTCGCATACCACCATGATCAGCGGCATCGGAATCCTGGGCTTCGGCGTGGGCGGCATCGAGGCCGAGGCCAACCTGCTCGGCCAGCCCATCAACCTGCCGTGGCCGGTCGTGGTGGGCGTCAAGCTCACCGGCCAGCTGCAGCCGGGCGCCACCGCCACCGACCTGGTGCTCACCCTCACCGAGATGCTGCGCGCCCACGGCGTGGTGGGCAAGTTCGTGGAGTACTACGGCGACGGCCTGTCCAACATCACGCTGGCCGACCGCGCCACCATCGCCAACATGGGCCCCGAGTACGGCGCCACCACGGGCATCTTCCCTGTTGACGCCGAGGCGCTGCGCTACCTCGAGACCACCAACCGCGGCCACCTCGTGCCGCTGGTGGAGGCCTACTACCGCGAGCAGGGGATGTTCCGCGAGGACGGCGACCCCGACCCGCGCTACGACGAGCACCTGGCGCTCGACCTGGGCGACGTGGTCCCGTCGCTGTCGGGCCCGCGCCGCCCGCAGGACCGCGTGGTGCTGCCCGAGGTCGGCAAGCGCTTCATGGACGAGTACCCCGAGGGCATGCACGTCAACGGCGGCGGCCGCCACTACGACACCCTGCCGGTGGAGATCGACGGCGAGGTGACCGAGTTCGGCCCCGCGTCGGTGGCCATCGCGGCCATCACCTCGTGCACCAACACGTCGAACCCCTACGTGATGGTGGGTGCCGGCCTGGTGGCCAAGCGCGCCGTGGAGAAGGGCCTCACGGTGGACCCCACCGTGAAGACCTCCTTCGCGCCGGGATCCCAGGTGGTCACCGGCTACATGGAGAAGTCGGGGCTCATGGACTACCTCGACCAGATCAAGTTCAACTTGGTCGGGTACGGCTGCACCACCTGCATCGGCAACTCGGGCCCGCTCGATGAGCCGGTGACCAAGGCCATCGAGGAGAACGGGCTCGTGGTGGCCGCGGTGCTCTCGGGCAACCGCAACTTCGAGGGCCGCGTGAGCCCGCACGTGAAGGCGGCCTTCCTGGCCTCACCGCCCTTGGTGGTGGCCTTCGCGCTGGCCGGCCGCGTGGACATCGACCTCACCACCGAGCCCATCGGCACGGGCAGCGACGGCCGGCCCGTGATGCTCGCCGACATCTGGCCCTCGGCCGATGAGGTGCGCGAGATCGTGGAGGGCACCATCGACGCCGACCTGTTCCGCGAGTATTACGCATCGGTGTTCGACGGCGACGAGCGCTGGCGGGCAATCCCGGTGCCGGCCGGCGACACCTACGCCTGGGATGCCGACAGCACATACGTGCAGCTGCCGCCGTTCTTCGAGGCCCTCACGCCGGACGCCCCGGGGGTGACCGACATCGTCGACGCCCGCGCCCTGGCCGTGCTGGGCGACTCGGTCACCACCGACCACATCTCGCCCGCCGGCGTGATCCCGGTCAACTCCCCTGCCGGTGAGTACCTCATCGAGAAGGGCGTGGAGCCGCGTGACTTCAACTCGTTCGGCAGCCGACGCGGCAACCACGAGGTAATGATGCGCGGCACCTTCGGAAACATCCGCCTGCGCAACGCGCTGGCCGGTGGCAAGGAGGGCAACTGGACCGAGCACGTCACCACCGGTGAGATCATCCCGATCTACGACGCCTCCATGCGCTACCAGGCCGACGGCATCCCGCTCGTGGTGCTGGCGGGCAAGGAGTACGGATCGGGGTCCAGCCGCGACTGGGCCGCCAAGGGCACGGCGCTCCTGGGCGTGCGCGCGGTCATCGCGCAGTCGTTCGAGCGCATCCACCGCGGCAACCTCGTCGGCATGGGCGTGCTGCCCCTGCAGTTCCTCGAGGGCGAGTCGGCGGAGACCCTTGGCCTGTCCGGCCACGAGACCTTCACCATCACGGGCCTCGCCGACATGGAGCCCCGGGCAATCCTCACCGTGCAGCTGGGTGACGGCCGCCAGTTCCAGGTGCAAAGCCGCATCGACGGCCCGAACGAGATGAACTACCTGCGCAACGGAGGCATCCTGCCCACGGTGCTGCGGCGCCTGTACACGGAGAGCACCGCGGCATAACCCCGGTGTCAGGCACGTAACCAAAGGGCCCGCTCCGGCGGGCCCTTTGGTTACGTGCCTGACACCGGGGTTCGGGGCTAGGCGATTCCCCCTGCCGCCGCGTCCACCACTGCGCGCAGCGGGTCGGCCAGGCCCGGGCGGGCGGCAAGGGTGCCGGGGGCGCCCTCGGGGCCCGCGGGGATGTCCTGCACCTCGCCCCCGGCGGCGATCACGATGACCGCGCCCGCGGCGACGTCCCAGGCGTTGACCCCGAACTCGTAATAGGCGTCCAGCCGGCCGCAGGCCACCCAGGCCATGTCGAGCGCCGCCGACCCACCGCGGCGCATGTCGCGCACGTGGGGGATCACTCCCATGAGGCGCGTGGCCTGGCGGCGGCGGCGCACGCCGTCGTATCCGAACCCGCTGCCGATGAGCGCCTGGCCCAGGTCGTCGCTGGGCTCGAGCGTGAGCACCTGTCCGTTGAGGTGCGCCGGCCCGCCCCGCACGGCGCTGAAGGTCTCGCCGCGGATGGGGTCGTGCACCACGCCCATGAGGCCACCGGCGTCGTCGTGGCACGCGATGCTCACCGCCCACTGGGGGTACCCCCAGAGGTAGTTGGTGGTGCCGTCCAGCGGATCGACCAGCCAGCGCAGGCCTGAGGTGCCGTCCTCGGCCTCGCCGGACTCCTCCGAGAGGATTGCATCGCCGGGCCGCTCGGCCCGGATGATGGAGAGGATCGCGTGCTCGGCCTCGCGGTCGGCGTCGCTCACCAGGTCGGTCGACGTGCTCTTGGCGGTGAGGCCCTCGGCCGGACGCTCGAAGCGCGCCATCAGGCCGCGGCCGGCGATCTCGGCGGCACGCATGGCGATGTCGAGTGCCTGATGGGCGTGTGCAGGGTCGGTCCTCACGCGGGGGCATGCTACGCGCAAGGGCACGTCGCGCCGCGCTAGCCTTCCCCGCCGTGAGCGAGAGCGTCAACCTGATCTCCCCGCGCGGCTACTGCGCCGGCGTGGACCGCGCCATCGAGACCGTCGACCGGCTGCTCGAGGAGCGCGGCGCGCCCATCTACGTGCGCGGCGAGATCGTGCACAACCAGTACGTGGTGCGCACCCTGGCCGACAAGGGCGCGGTGTTCGTGGAGACCCCCGAAGAGGTTCCCGAGCGCAGCGTGATCGTGCTTTCGGCCCACGGCAGCGCGCCCGACATCTACGAGCGCTGCGCCGCCCGCGAGCTCGAGGTGATCGACGCCACCTGCCCGCTGGTGAGCAAGGTCCACGCCGAGGTGCGCCGCTACGCCGGCAAGGGCGCCACCGTGCTGCTGGTGGGCCACCAGGACCACGACGAGGTCATCGGCACCCGCGGCGAGGCGCCCGACCGGGTGATCGTGGTGGAAGATGTGCAGCAGGCCGAGGTCGTGGAGGTACCCGACCCCGACAACGTGGCGCTCACCACCCAGACCACCCTCTCGCTGGACGACACCGCCGAGATCATCGCGGTGCTCAAGCGCCGCTTCCCCGCGCTGCAGTCACCGGCATCGAGCGACATCTGCTACGCGACGCAGAACCGTCAGGACGCCGTGAAGGCGACGGTGGAGCAGGCCGACGCCGAACTGGTGCTGGTGGTGGGATCGCAGAATTCATCGAATTCGCAGCGCCTGGTGGAGGTTGCCCGGGCCGGTGGCGCGGAGAGCTACCTCATCGACGGCGTGGCCGATCTCGACCCCTCGTGGCTCGACAACCACCCCCGCGTGGCCCTTACCGCTGGGGCGTCCGCTCCCGAGGTGCTGGTGCGCGAGGTGCTGGATTACCTCGAGACCCGTGGTTATTCGCGCAAGGGCAACGAGGTCCCAACGGACGAGGGCGTGGTGTTCGCGCTCCCTCCGCAAGTACGCTAGGCCCATGCGTGGCCACATACTCATCGCGGCGCTCGCCGTGCTGGTGCCCACCGGCACGGCCCTGGCGGGCACGGCCGGCTGCACCGGTGGATCATGCGCGGTGACCCCCGGCGAGGCCACATGGGCCCAGGTGGCCACGGGCGTGCAGGGCGGCATCATCAAGTGGCCGCGCAACTCGCAGGGCGCCGAGCTGCTGCGCGTGGACCTCACCCGCCAGGAGCCCCTCGACGGCACGGCCACGGTGTGCGATGGCCGCCAGGAGGCCGCGGCGCGCTACCGCTGGAAGGACCAGTCGGTGACGTTCCGCAACGTCACGGCGGCAGGCACCGACTGCACCAAGGACGACCCTGTGCGCTTCCGGTGCACCACCACCACCATCCAGGGGCTCGCGCGCGCGCGCGACTGCACCAGCAGCAAGTGGCGCATCCTCACCTGGGGCGGCTACGTGCAGGGCAAGGGCGGGCAGTTCGAGCTGAGCGGCCCGCGCGCCTTCGCGCTGGTCGCGATGGCCCGCTCCGTGCGCTAGCCGGCGCGCTCCGTGCGCGGGCCGGCCCGCTCGGTGCGCCCGGTCCGCTAGCTCCGCAGCAGCAGGGGCCCGTCCACCGCCAAGTCGGACGGAATGCGTCCGTGCAGGTCGGCAGCGTCCTGGGCGAGGCGCGGGTCGATCTCGATCGGGAACGCGCTCGTGCCGTCAGCCCCGCGCGGCACCGTGGCGCCCTCGGCCTCGAGCCATCGGGCGGCGCGATGCACCATCGCCGCGCGGCAGGTGGCCGGTGAGTCCGGCCCGTCGGCGTTCTTCACCGGGGCGAAGCGCTCCTCGCGCGCCATCTCCACGGTGGCCGTGCGCGACGCCAGCGGCAGGGCGTCGAACATGAAGGCCTCGAACTTCACGGCGTTGGGCGCCTGCGGGTCGGGATCGTCCACCGTGGCCACGCGCTTGTCGGCGCGGTGGAAGGGCAGCGGCGCCTGCCCCGTGGCCAGACGCGTGGCGAATGCGCGATCGAGGCAGTGCACGCCGGTGGACCCGGCCCAGTAGAGAAGGTCGCCGGCCTCATCATGCGCGACCTCGAGATCGGCCGGCAGGTCGGTGTACTCCACCAGGGCGGTGCAGCCGTCCACCGATGCCATCACGCCCATGCGCTCCTCGGGCGCCACCTTGGCCACCACCAGCGTGCTCATCTCGGCGCGGGCCAGCAGGTGCGCGCCGATCAGCTCGGGGTCGGCCGGGCGCATGAGCGGGTTGTCCACCTGGAAGGTCATGATCACGTCGATGCCGCGCTCCTCGAGGTCGCCGAGAATCGCCGCATGGCCCATGGCGCGGAAGATGCCGCCGTGGCCGTCGGGCGACAGCGCCAGGCAGTCGGGGCTCTCGCGCAGGATGTCGCCGGTCACCGGATGCACCGCCGGCAGCATGCCCTGCACGAAGGTGGTCACCGACTCGGGCTGCAGCCCGAACAGCATCTGCTGCTCGAGGAACTCGCGCGTCTCGCGGTCATTCACATGGGACGTCATGAGCAGGAACGGCAGGTCGCAGCCGTAGCGGCGGCGCGTGGCCCCCACCCCGGCCGCGTGCACCTCGAACAGCGGGCAGTTGCTCACCGGACCGATGGGGAACATGCCCTTCGGGTGATCGAACCCCAGGCGGGTGCCCTGCCCGCCGGCGAGCAGCACCACGGCCACGCGGCCCTCGCGCAGCGCCTGCTCCCCTGCCTCGAACGCCTCGCGCCGACGCGCCAGGCCGGCATCGTCCACCGGCAGGCGGTCCACCTCGGCGGGGCCGATACTGCCCGTCGCATGCTCGGCGGGCTCGCGCACCAACTCGCGCACCAGCCGCTGCACCAGCGGAAGGTCGATGGATGCCACCTGCAAGAGCAGGGTGTTGGCCTGCTGCTCGGGAAGATCACGGATCGAGTCGGCCAGGCGCTGCTGCCCGGCCGACTCCAGCGCGTCGATCACCGCGTCGCTCACGCGGGCGTGAGGCAGACCTTGACCACGCCCTCTTCGCGCGACTGCATCTTGCGGTAGCCGTCGGCGGCGTCGTCCAGCGACAGCTCGGTGGTGAGCACCGGCGCCGGGTCGAGGCGACCGGCCTTCACCGCGTCGAGCAGCTCGGGGAAGTAAGCCGGCCCCGGCACCAGTCCGCCCGTGATCGTGATGTTGCGCAGGAACTGGTCGAACCAGTTGATCTCGGGCACGTTCTGCATGAAGTGGTCCATGCCGAGGCAGCCGATCGCCCCGCCGGCGCGCACGGTGGCGTGCGCGGCGGCCATCGACGACTTGCCGCTGATGCTGTCGATCACCACGTGGGCGCCCTCGCCATTGGTCATCTCCAGCACCTGCTCGCGGATCTCGTCGGTGTCACGGGAGGTCACCACGCCGGTGGCGCCCAGCTGGCGCGCCACCTCGAGGCGGTCCTCGTGGTGGCCCAACGCGATGATGTTAACGCCGTCCATCGCCTTGGCGCCGTGCACGCCGCACAGGCCCACGGCGCCATCGCCGATCACCACCACGTTGTACCCGGGCTTCATGCCGGCAGTGCGCAGGCCATGCCAGGCCGTGGACATCACGTCCACCAGGGGCAGCATGGTCTTCTGGCGGTCCATCCCCGAGAGCTCCTCGGGCATGGGGATGAGCGTGGTGGATGCCAGCGGCACGCGCACATACTCGCTCTGGCCGCCCTGCACCAGGCCGTCGTGCTGCCACGTGCGCGGTGCCCACCCGAAGAGCGACCAGGAGTTGCACGAGCTGTGCAGGTGCTCCGCACACATGGGGCACGTGCCGTCGAGGATGCTGCACGAGGCCAGCACGCGGTCGCCGGGGCGCAGGTTGGTCACCTCTGCGCCCACCTCCTCCACCGTGCCGATGAACTCGTGGCCAAGGCGCGAGCCGGGCTCGAAGCCAAAGGCCGATCCGGCGTTGAGGATGTGCAGGTCCGATCCGCAGATGCCGGCCATGGTCACCTTCACCAGTGCATCGGTCGGCCGCTCGATCGCGGCGTCCGGCACGTTGTCGACGCGGACGTCCTGGTCACCATGAAAGGTCAGGCCACGCATGTGTGATCTCCCCGGGTAGGCATGCGAACTGCGCCTAGTATCGCCCACGAGCCGCCGCAGGTGGCCTTCTTACGAACCACCCGGAGGATTTCCCGCATGGCCGCCACGCGCGTGTGCTTCGTCTGTCTCGGCAACATCTGCCGCAGCCCCACGGCAGAGGCCATCATGCGCCACCGCCTGCAGTACGACGATCTCGACGTGCACGTGAAGGTGGAGAGCGCGGGCACGGGCGACTGGCACGTAGGGCATCCGCCCGACGAGCGTGCGCGCGAGGAGGCCACCCGCCGGGGCATCGCCATGGAGGGCCTGGCGCAGCAGTTCACGGTGGCCGACTTCGACCGCTTCGACCTCATCCTCGCCATGGACTCCGCCAACCGCGGGGCCCTTCGCCGCATCGCCCCCACGCCCGAAGCCGCGGCCAAGGTGCACATGCTGCGCGAGTGGGACCCCCTGGCGGGCGACGAGCTCGACGTGCCCGACCCGTACTTCGGCGGGTCGCAGGGGTTCGTGGAGGTGTTCGACATGGTCGACCGCTCGGTGACGGGCCTGCTCGACCACATCGGATCCACCCGCGCCGACGGGTGAACGCGGACCTCACCACCGCCATCGAGCAGGCCACCGGGTCGACGGTGGCCACCACCTCGCGGGTGGGAGGTGGCTCTACCAGCACCGGCGTGGCCGTGACGCTCGCCACGGGTGAGCGCCTATTTGCCAAGCACACTTCGGGGGCGCCGCCAGGGCTGTTCCGCGGTGAGGCCGAGGGCCTGGCGTGGCTGGCCGAGCCCGGGTGCGTGCGGGTGCCCGCCATCATCGCGGTGGACGACGACTGGCTGGTGCTCGAGTGGATCGACGAGGGCCCGCGCAGCGCCGCCACCGACGAGGCCCTTGGCCGCGGCATCGCCCGCATGCACCGCGCAGGCGCCGACGCCTTCGGCACCCCGTGGCCGGGCTTCGCCGGGTCGGTGTCGGTGCCCAACGGCCCGCGCGACGACTGGCCCACGTTCCTGGCCGAGCAGCGCCTCATCCCCATCGCGAAGGCCGCCCGCCTTCCTGCGGACATGATGCGCCGCCTCGATGCCGTGATCGCCCGCCTGCCCAACCTGCTGGGCCCGCCCGAACCACCGAGCCGCTTGCATGGCGACCTCTGGGCCGGCAACCACATGACCGATGCGGAGGGCCGCCCGGTGCTCATCGACTGCGACCCCTACGGAGGCCACCGCGAGATCGATATCGGGATGATGCTGCTGTTCGGGGGCTTCGGCGACCGGGTGATCGCCGCCTACGACGAGGAGTTTCCGCTCGCCCCGGGCTGGCAGGACCGCGTGGAGATCAACCAGCTCCTTCCGTTGCTGGTGCACTGCGCCATGCTGGGAAGCGGATGGTTCGCGCGAACGAACGCAGTGCTACGAAGCATCTCGTAGCGCCCGGCGGGTGATGGGCCCCCCCGGGCGCTACTGCAGCCCCACGCGCTCAAGCACCTCGGCGGGGTCCATCACGAGGCCCACGTAGAACGGCCCGAACTCGCCGAACCGCGTGGAGACCTCGTCGAAGCGCATCTCGTAGACGATCTCCTTGAGGGCGGCGAGGTCGTCGCTGAACAGCGTAACGCCCCACTCCCAGTCGTCGAGGCCGGTCGATCCGGTGATGAGCTGGGTCACGCGGCCGGCGAACTTCCGGCCCAGCGTGCCATGGCCCATCATCAGGGCCCTGCGCTCATCGAACGACAGGGCGTACCAGTTGTCGTCGCCCTCGCGGCGCTTGCTCATGGGGTAGAAGCACAGGAGCTTTCGCACGGGCAGGTCGGGGTGAACGCGCATCTCGCGGTAGTGGGCGATGCGCTCGCTCCACTCGGCGAGCTTGGCATCCACGTCGTCCTCGCCGAGCTCCACCAGGCGGGCGCGTTCGTCGGCCTCGGTGGCGCGGTACTCGCTCTCCTCGGTGATGGAGAGGTAGGAGTAGACGACCTCCACGGGGCCTGAGGTAACGCCCTTCACGGCGACGTCGAGGTGGTGCAGGTCTGGCGCCACCAGCATGAGGCCGAAGTCGGCGCGGCCACCCAGCACCGAGAAGGCGCGCACCTGGTTGTGGGGGGCGGCCTCGGTGAACGACCTGAGCGCGGCCTGGATGGGCAGGCCGGTGCCCTCGTCGGGCTTCGCGCGCAGCATGAGGTGCGCCACGCCCCAGCCGCTGCTGGGCATCACGGGTTCGTGCGGGGTACTCACGCCGGTGACGCTAGCGCAGCCCCGCCCGCTACCGTGGCCGCATGAGCGATGCCGAGACCTTCGACCCCGGCGGCAGGTTCCGCGCCGAGGTGGCCGCATCGCGCATAGTCGACCCCCTGCCGGGGCTCCGGGTGCTGGCCGATGAGCTCGGCGTGCCAGTGGCTGACGTAGTGCATCACGCGCTGGTGCGGTGGTCGTCGGCGGGCTCCGAGGCCCTGCTGGCCGCCCCGCCCGAGATGCTGGTGGCGCTTCGCGAGGCGGCCGACGCCGGAGACATCGACCGCGTGCGGGGAATCGTGGCTGCCCTTCTCGCCGGCTGGGACGGCTGACGCCGAGGCGGACGGCGAGGCGGACGGCGGCGGGGCGGCGACTCAGGTGCGCGCGAGCGGGATCGCCTGGCGGAACCGGAAGACGTCGTCGGGGTCGAACCGGCGGCGGGTGTGGATAAGCCGGTCGAGGTTGCGCCCGTAGTAGACGCCCGGCCGGTTTCGCTGGTCGGAGTCGATGTAGTTGACGTACTTCTGGCCGCACACGTGCGGCGCCAGGGCCTTCTCGAACCGGCGCAGCCACTGCACTGCGGCCTCCTGCTGCTGGGGCTGCGGCCAGTAGGCCTCGTACTGCATGGAGAACCGCATGTCGCGGTGGGCGAACGCCGTGGCCGTGGCGGGCACGCGATTGATGGCGGCGCCGTAGGAGTCGAGGATCATCTGGCCGGTGCCCATCTGCGCCTGGCGCTCGGCCACGTAGTCGCGGATGACCTCCGCACCCGCGCGGCTGAACGACGTGCTCGCCTTCACATAGTCGGACTTCCCCCAGTGGGCCGTGCCGCGGATCTGCCCCGTGGGGTTCGCCCGCTGGCGCGCGCACTGCTCAGCCGCCTGCGCGGTGCACTGCGCCCAGTACTGGATGAGCGATGCGTATGAGGCCGGGGTGATCACGCGGTTGCGCGGGGTGACCCGGGCGAGCAGCGGGGCGAGCACGGCGTCGAGCTGCGCCTGACTGCCGATGAACTGCCCCGACACCTCGCAGGTGGGGTCTGCACCGCCCTTGTTGGTGATGGACGTGCACAGGCTGAACAGGCCGTCGTCGGCCTGCCAGCACCAGTCCTGCCACGCGAGGATGACGTCCGGGCACTCGGCCCACGGGAAGGTCATCACGAAGTGCATGGCGGGCTCGGCGGGGTGCACCGCGATGTCGTACGAGGCGATGATGCCGAAGTTGCCGCCCCCTCCCCCGCGGCATGCCCAGAACAGGTCGCGCTCGGAGCCCGGGCCCACCGAGCGCACCCGGCCGTCGGCCGTGACGATGCGCAGGCCCAGCACGTTGTCGGACAACGTGCCCCACTTGCGGGCCACCCAGCCGAGGCCGCCGCCCTGCGCCAGCCCGCCCACCGACACCGTGGGGCAGGTGCCGCCGGGAATCGTGAGGCCGAGCGGCGCGAGCTGGTGGTAGGTGACGCCCAGCGCCGCGCCACCGCCGATGCGCGCGTAGGGCACGCGGCCCGACTTCGGCACCACGTGCGAGAGGTTGGTGAGGTCGACGATGAGGCCGTCGTTCACCGTGGAGTAGCCCTGGTACGAGTGCCCGCCGGCGCGCGCGGTGATGATGATGTCGTTGCGGGCAGCCCACCGCACGGCCTGCTGCACGTCGCGCTCATCAATGGCGTAGAGCACCGCCAGCGGCCTGCGGCCGTCGAAGCGCGGGTTGAAGATCTGCGCCGCGATGCCCAGCGTGGCGTCAGCCCGGGTGACCATATGCCCGCGAGTGACGGCGCGAAGCTCGCGCACCAGGCGCGAGTCGCCGGACGCCCTGCGCGCGGCGGCCACCGACCACGACGGCAGCGCCACGGCCCCGGCCGCTGCGGCGGCGCCGAGCAGAAGGGTGCGGCGCGTGACGGGGGTGGCGTGGGAGGTGGGTGTCTCCATGACGCGAGATTACCCCGTGATGCGCCGCACCATCTGGTTGGTGACCACGTAGACGTTGCCCGCGCGGTCCTCGCCGAACGAGGTGACGCCGGGAATGCGACCGATGCGGCCGGTGATCTCCTCAGGTGCCCCCGGCGCCTTGGCATCGATGGTCCACGCGCGCCCGGTGCACCAGTCGGCGTACACGTACTTGCCTGCCAGCGACGGCGCACCCGGCCCGCGCACCACGTAGCCACCTGCCACCGAGCAGTTGCCGCCCTCGTGCGGGTACTCGGCCACGGGGTCGGTCTCGCGGGCACCGCGCGGGCCGCCCTTGAGGTCTTGCGTGCCCTCGCGCTTGCTCCAGCCGAAGTCGAGTCCCGCCTGGCCCTTGCGCGCCACGTCGATCTCTTCGCGCTCGTTCTGGCCGACGTCCCCCATCCACAGGTCGCCGGTTTCGCGGTCGAACGCCATGCGCCACGGGTTGCGCAGGCCGAGCGCCCAGATCTCGGGGCGCGCCCCGGCCTGGCCGGCGAAGGGGTTGCCGTCCGGTACGGCGTAGCCCCTGCCCCCCTCGCGCCTGGAGGGGTCGATGCGCAGCACCTTGCCGAGCAGGCTGCCGAGGTCCTGCGCGCTGTTGAAGGGGTCCTTCTGGCCGCCGCCGTCGCCCAGCGCGATGTAGAGCATGCCGTCGGGGCCGAAGGCCAGCGCGCCACCGTTGTGGTTGCTGAAGGGCTGGGCCTGCGACAGCACCACGCGCGCCGTGCGCGTGGACACCCTACGGGCGCCCGGACGCGTGCGGAACTCCACCACGCGGGTGTCGCCGCGGAGGTTGGTGTAGTCGACGTAGAAGCGCCCCGACGTGGCGAAGTCGGGCGCGAAGGCCACGCCGAGCAGGCCCTGCTCCAGGCCTTCCGGCCCCACGCGGTCGCGGATGTCCAGCCAGGGCGCCCCGGGCTTTCCGCCACGGCCGATGGGCCGCACCACGCCGTCGCGCTCCACCACCAGCAGGCGCGATTCACCCGGTGCCTGCACCACGCCGAGCGCCGACCCGAAGCCCGAGCCCACCAGCTGCAGGCCCAGCCCGGTGGCCGCCGATGCGCCCACCGCGGCCGACAGAGCGCAGGCAGAGCCCACGGCGACGATGCTGGCCTTACACCTCATGGCCTGACGGTATCCCACCCGGGGACCGTCGGCGGCGGAGATGGTGCTAGTTGACCTCGGCCGGCTCGATGACCGGCTGCACCACCCTGCTCACCGTGACCGGCAGCAACCGCACGAAGGCGTTGAGCTCGGGCACCGATGCGCCGTCCCGGATGCCGTTCACGAGCCTCAGCAGCACGGCGACCTCGCGCGGCCCGAGATCGGCCATCACCGGGTCGAGCGCCTCGACGAGCTTGGCCTTCATCGCGGGGTCGATCCCGGCGAGAGCGGATTCCAGATCAGGCGGAAGAGCATCTGACATGCAGCCATTCTACCCCACATGCGGCCCGCTCCCGGCGGACGGGTCGGTGCATGACCCGCCACATGCCGCATACAGGCGCCGCATGCGGGTGATGACCGACTGGTGCGCTTCGGAGGGGATGCGCCCTCCAGCCGACAGCGCGGCGTGCAGCGCTGTGTACACCCGTTCGAGCGCATCGGCGGCGCCGGACGGCCCCGCGCGCATGCCCGCGGCGGCCATGGGCGCGAGTACCTCGCGGTCGAGGCGGCCGGGCACCATGTCGGGAAGGAAGAAGCCATCGCGCAGCACCGGGCCGGAATCGCGATCGTCGATGAGGCATAGGAGCGGGGCCACCCGGCCACCGTCGCGGGCCACGGCGATGATCACCTGCTGCTGGCGAGAGGTCGCATCAACCGGGGTGCTCCATGCGGCGGCAAGGCGCGGGTAGGCGAGGGCACGCGCGGCAGGCGACGACGCGCGCGCGCCGCCGGCTGCCGCGCGTGCGTGGCAGGCGAGGCGCCCGCCGAGCACGGTGCCGCATGCCACGAGCAGATCGTCGCACGCGACGCCCCCCGCCACGCGAAGCCCATCGATGAGCCTGCCCATGACCGGATCGGGCAGCAACATCGCGACCTCCTCGATTGCGATCTCCATCAGGTGGGCGCGCCCCAGGCCCATGACCTCGTCGGCCAGGGCGCCGGGCCGGGCGATCCACCCGCGCGGCCCCGGCGTGCGTGCCGCAAACCGGCGCAGCGCCGCGTCGCCGTCGAGCTGCGCGCCGAGGTCGTCGAGGCACTCACGCACCGGCGCGCACTGCGGGGTCCACGATCGCGCCAAGCCTTCCTCCACCGCCCGTCGGGCGGCCACCTCATCGCCACCGTCGAGGAACGCCAGCGCGCGGTGATAACTGGCCAGCGGGCCACGTTCGCGCGGCCCTGCAGGGCCTGGCCGCGACGGCTCGGGGCGACGGGATGAGGACACCCTCCCGACGCTAGGCGCCACGCGCGCGCACGTTGCGCGCGCATCGTGCCGATCTAGTTGCGGACCTGCACCGGGGTTCCACCGCGCACCAGGCGCGTGAGGCGCTGGATGTCGGCGTTGCGCATGCGGATGCAGCCATGGCTCACGGCCTTGCCGATGAGCTCCGGCTTGCTGGTGCCGTGGATGGCCACCCGGCCGTTACCCCCGGCGTATTCTGCAGCACGTTCGGGAACGCCGTGAGCGGCATGACGATGGGCCCGAGGAAGGCCTTCGGATCGCCGGCGGGGATCACCTCGGCCACGGCGAAGTTGCCGACCGGCGTGGGCGTCTCGGGCTCGCCGACCGCCACGGGGAACGACCGGATCTTGCGCCCATTCCGGTACAGGTACAGCTTGCGGTCGCCCACGTCGATCACCACGCGAAGCGTGATGGGGCCGAACACCATGTCGGCGGCGCGCACCCACGCCGTGCTGCCGTTGGGCCGCACGGGCAAGAGCACCTTCACCCAGCGCACGCCGGCCACCACCTTCACGCCGCGCACCTGCAGCCACACGGGACCTGCGCCGAGGGGAGCGATGGGCTGCAGACGGCGCAGCGCCTTGCCGCCGGGCGAGGGGTTGGCGCGCGCCGTGGCCACCACCAGCAACCTGCCGGCCCACGAGACCTTCGGGTCCGGCGGGGCCACGGGCGAGGGCGGGGCAACGGGCTTGGCCGGGGTGGTGGGGGTGGGAGCGGGGGCCGGCGCAGGCGTCGGCGCGGTGGGCGTGGTGGGCGTGGTGGACACCGGGTCCTGCGCCGCGGCCACCTGCGCGCCCATCAGGAGCGCGCCCAGGGCGGCAGTCATCCGTCGCATGGTCGGAGAGATATCCCAGCCTGCGACCAGCGACGCATTGGGGGTGCCGCCGCGCCATGCCATCATCCGGACAATGAACCTTTCCTGGAGTGGCCTCGCGCTCCCCGCCGCCACGGGCTTCTTCCAGCAGATCGGCGACTGGGCCGCCGAGTACGGCTACCTGGCCATCTTCCTCGTGGTCGCCGGCGACGGCATCTTCCCCATCCTTCCCGGTGAGACGTCCATCGTGGCGGGCGCGGTATTCGCCGCCGAGGGCGATCTCACGCTGTGGGGCGTGGTCGTGGTGGGAGCCGTGGGAGCAGTGGTGGGCGACTCCATCGCCTACTGGGCGGGGCGCGGCGGCGCGCCGTGGATACGCCGCGCCGTCACGCGCATGGCGGGCGAGCACCGCACGCATGCCGCCGAGCGCATGGTGAAGCGCCACGGACCGGCCCTGGTGTTCACCGGGCGCTTCCTCCCGGGCATCCGCATCGGCATCAACATGGCCTGCGGCGCCGGGCAGATGTCATATCGCCGATTCCTGCTGTTCGACATCGGGGGGGCCATCTGCTGGTCGCTGCAGGCGGCGCTCATCGGCTACTTCGCGGGCAAGGCATTCGCCAACCAGATCTGGGTTGCGCTGGTGGTGGCCCTGGGCGTGGCAGCCCTGGTGGCGCTGTTCGTGATAATCCGCGAACGGCGCATGGTGGCCCGGGAAGATGCCCTCGAGGCCGCGGAGGATCGCGCCGCCGCACTCTCCCCCGACCCCGCCAATGCCACGTCGAAGGAGAATGCGTGACCCGCCGTCAGGTCGTTCGCCGGGCCGCCCGCGCCATCGCCGTCGGTTCGGCGCTCGCCACCTGCGCCCTCGTCGCAGCGCCGGCGGTGGCCGACGGCGGGCGCACCGCGGGGCCCGGGTCGGCGCTGCTGGCTGGCGCGTGGAGCGGCACTGCGAGCAGCACGAGCGACGCCGACTTCACCTTCCCGCTGAAGACCACCATGAGCGTGGCCGCAACGGGCCGCCCCGCGGGCACGGTCGACCTCGGTGCCCCGGTGAACTGCCTCGGTACATGGACCCCGGTGTCCACCACGGGGCGCGTGACCACCTTCGCGGAGGACATCACCAGCAAGGTGCCCGGCGGCGACTGCATCATGGGCGGCACGGTGCGCCTGTCCCCGGCCGGCGGCGGCCGCCTGCGCTACGTGTGGACCAAGGGCGATGACGACGGCAGCGTGGCCTACCTCGATCCGGTGGGCGTGTCGGGGGCGTGGACGGGAACCCTCACGCAGGCGGGGCTGGGCAGGGTGCCCATGCGGCTTCGCGTGGTGGGCGTGAGCGCCGGCCAGATGCACGGCATGTCGTACTACGACGCGCCGCTCTCGTGCAGCGGACGGCTTGAGCCACAGGGCAGCGGATCGCAGCGGCGCGCGGTGTTGCGCGAGGTGATAACCCGCAGCGCGAGCAGCGTGTGCGTGGGCATCGGCACGATGACGGTCTCAATGCGATCCGACGGGCGCCTCTCGTATCGTTGGGAGGGCGGGGGCGTAATATCGACCGCGACGCTGAGGAGGGCCGGGTAGGCATGGGCACGCGCATTGACATCGACGGCCGATCGCTGGCCGGGCGCATGCACGAGGTAGCGGCGGCTGATGAGGCCGTGCTGGTGATCGGCCGCCCCGTGTGCCCCGCGTGCCAGGTGACCGGCGCCGGGCTCGAGGCCCTGGCGGACGCCCGGCCGCGGCTGCTCATGGCGTTCGTGGAGATGTGGGGCCCAGAGGACTGGCGCGCCCGCGGCGAGGACGGCTGGCCCGATGGCGTGAGCGTGAGCCCGTCGGCCGTGCCCGCCACGGTGCTCATGCGCCGCGGCGAGGTGGTGGCCAAGCGCTTCGGCGCCGTTCCGGCCCACGACCTGGACCGCTGGATGGACGACCACTTCGGCCCCGCCCATGCGCCTGTGCCCGAGGGCATCACCGCCGCCGAGCAGGAGGTGCTCGACCGCACCGCGGCCCGCCGGGCGCAGCACGACGCCGTGAAGGGGCGCTGAGCGCGCCCACCATATGGGTGCTCGGGGATCAGCTTGATCCCGCGGGCCCGGCGTTCCGGGGCCACCGCCCGGGCGAGGCCCGGGTGCTGATGATCGAGAGCGACCACGCCATCGGTCGCCTCCCCTACAACCGCGAGCGGCGCGTGCTGGTGATCGGCGGAATGCGGCGGCTGGCCGACCGGCTGCGCCGCGACGGCTGGGCCGTTGAGCTGCGCCGCGCGCCCACGCTGTTCGCGGGCGTGATGGCCCACGCGAAGCAGGAGCAACCCGATCGCCTGGTGGTGGCCCACCCCACATCGCGCAGTGGCCTGGCGCTGGTGCAGCGCCTGCGCGACGCCCTGCCCGTGCCCGTGGAGATGCGCGAGCCCGTGGGGTTCATCACGCGGCCGGGGGAGCTCGACGAGATCCTGGGTAAGCGCGCGCCGCGCATGGACAGCTTCTACCGCGACATGCGCCGGCGGCTCGACATCCTCGTGGACGCCGACGGCCAGCCGGTGGGCGGCGCGTGGAGCATGGACAAGGAGAACCGCAAGCCGCCGCCGCGCACGCGCGACCTGGGGGTGCCGGCGCCGTGGCTGCCGCCCGCCGACGACCCGCTCGACGTCGCGCTTCGACGCGAGTTCGCCGCGCTGCCCGAGACCGGCGAGGGCGGCGAGCGCGTGATGGCGGCCGATGCGGATGAGGCCGAGGCGGCCCTTGACCGCTTCATCGACGCCCGCCTCGCCGGCTTCGGGCCATACGAGGACGCCATGATGGACGACGACTGGGCCATGGCGCACTCGCTGCTCTCGGGCCCCCTCAACCTGGGCCTGCTCTCGCCCGAGCGCGTGGCCCGGCGGGTGGCGGACGCCCTGGGCGACGGCGCTCCCATCGCGTCGGTGGAGGGCTTCGTGCGCCAGGTGATCGGCTGGCGCGAGTACGTATGGGGCTGGTACTGGAAGCGCACCTGGCGTGACGCCAATGCGCTTGATGCCGAGGCGCCCGTGCCCGCAGCGCTGTGGGGCGGCACCACGCGCATGCGGTGCGTGCAGGTGGCCATGGACGGCATTCACCGGCGCGGGTACTCGCATCACATCCAGCGGCTCATGGTGCTGGGCACCCTCATGCTGCTGCGCGGCACCCAGCCGTGGGATGCCACCCGGTGGTTCCGGGCGGCGCACGTGGATGGATCAGCCTGGGTGATGGCCCCCAACGTGATCGGCATGGCGCTGTACGCCGACGGCGGATCGATGATGACCAAGCCCTACGCCGCCAGCGGCGCATATATCAACCGCATGAGCAACCACTGCCGCTCGTGCCCCTACAACCCGAAGTCGGCCACGGGGGCCGATGCCTGCCCCTTCACCACCCTCTACTGGGACTTCCTCGACCGGCACCGGGAGAGGCTCGGGCAGAACCCCCGCATGTCGCTGTCGATGCGAAACCTCGAGAAGCGGCAGGACATGCCGGCCATCCGCGCCCGCGCGCGCGAGGTGATGGCCGCCCTCGACACGGGAGTGGACTGATGGCCGACCAGCCCAAGCGCCGCGGGCGCATCACCACCCGGGGCCCGGGGGCCGAGCGCGTGCGCGACGCCGACCTGGCGCTGCTGCAGGGCCCCGAGCCCGACTTCGTGTCCACCGACCCATGGCGCGCGCTGCGCATACTCGGCGAGTTCGTGGAGGGCTTCGACCTGCTGGCGCGCGTGGGCCCGGCCGTATGCGTTTTCGGATCGGCCCGCACGCCACCCGACGACCCCGACTACGCCGCGGCCGTGGAGATCGGCCGGCTGCTGGCCCGCGAGGGCCGGGCGGTCATCACCGGCGGCGGCCCCGGGCTCATGGAGGCCGCCAACAAGGGCGCGGCCGAGGGCGGCGGGCTCTCGGTGGGCCTCAACATCGAGCTGCCCCACGAGCAGTACCGCAACCCCTACGTGAACCTGGGCGTGGACTTCCGGTACTTCTTCGTGCGCAAGACGATGTTCATCAAGTACTCCGAGGCCTTCGTGGTGATGCCCGGCGGCTTCGGCACCCTCGACGAGCTGTTCGAGGCCCTGGTGCTCATCCAGACCGGCAAGGTGCGCGACTTCCCGCTGGTGCTCTACCGCAGCGCCCACTGGACGGGCCTCATCGACTGGATGCGCGAGACCACCCTGGGTGAGGGATGGGTGGACGAGGCCGACCTCGACCGGATCCTGCTTGCCGACACGCCCGAGGAGGTCGTGCGCCTGGCAAAGGGGGGCGCGGGCTAGGGGTCGGGCCCGAGTGGGTGAAGGGCCGGGGGCCCTGCCCTACCGCGGCGCCGGGGTACGCACCGGCACGCTCACCGATTCCAGCGTCGATCCGTCACGGCGCACCGCGCGCACGTCGATGGCGGCGGGCGAGGCGTCCACCTCGAGGAAGTGGTGCTCGGGCGCGCACTTCTTGAGGCCCGCCGGCAGGCGCACGCAGGGGTACACCTGCGCCCCGCCGCCTCCCGACACGATGTAGGTGACGCCGCCGGTCACGATGCGCTCGTACGAGTGGTTGTGCCCGCTCAGCACCAGCGACACGCCGTGCTTGCGGAACAACGGCACCATCAGCCGCTGCTGGGTGGTGCTGGGCTCGTGCAGCCCCGCGGTGTAGGGCGGCTGGTGGATGGTGACGATGCGCACGGGTTCGCTCGTGCGCTCGAGGGTGCGGCGCAGGAACGCCAGCTGGGCCGATGACGACGGCTGGTTGCCGTCAAGCACGATCACCCGCACCGGCCCCTGCGTGAACGAGTACCAGCGCCGGGGGCTGGCCAGCCGGGTGGCCGTGGAGTTGCCGCCGAGGTCGTGGTTGCCCCAGGTGGCGCGCCACGGCAGGCCGGCTGCCAGCAGGCAGGCCTCGGGGCGGTCGAAGCTGGCGCGGGTGGCGGTGCCGTCCGGCGAGTAGAAGTTGTCGCCCGTGGTGAGGATGAACGACGCCGGGGTGGCCGCGTGGCTGGCGCACATGCCCTTGGTGACGGCCGCCTGTGCGCTGCTGCCGGTTCCCCAGTCGCCCTTCACGAGGAACCTGACCGAGCCGGCGGATGACGTGCCCGGGGAGGCGGCCGCGCCACCGGGCGATTGCGACGACGCCAGGGCGGTTCCGCCGAGGCCGAGGCCCAGGGCACCGGCGGTGATGCCGGCGATGCCCAGGGTGGCGACGGTGCCCAAGGTGGCGATGCCAGAATTGGTCGTGCCGCAGGTGGTGGTGCCGGCGGTCGCGTGCCCGCGTGGGCGGGAACGACGGGCTGCGTTCGGGCGATTCATGGGCGTCATGCTTGCACCGCCTGCGGCGTCACCGGCCCGTGCGGGGTCTGGCACGAGCGTCGGTGACCGGGCACAGAGCGCTGTTATAGTCTCGTGCCTGCCGCGGCCGGGTGGGGCGCACTGCGCTCACTCGGCCATTACATGCGGCCAGCCAGACGAGCATCGCACGACCAACACCGGAGGACCGGCGATCACCGCGTATCAGATCATGATCATCCTCAACCCTGAGGCTGACGGGGAGCAACAGGCCGAGGTCATCTCGCGTGTGCGCTCGCTCATCGAGGATGGCGGCGGCACGGTCGACGACGTCGCCGAGTGGGGACGCCGCAAGATCGCCTACCCGGTGCGCAAGCAGGCCGACGGCGTGTACGTGGTGGTCACCTGCCAGACCTCGCCCGAGGTGCTCGACGAGATCAGCCGCGTGCTCGCCATCACGAAGGACGTCGTGCTGCGCGCCATGCCGTTCCGCCTCACCGAGGCCGAGCTGGCGACGGTGCAGGCCAACGGCGTGCCGGAGCCCATCGACGAGCGTCCGGAGCGCGAGGAGCGCCCGCGCGGCGGTCGTCGCGGGGGCCCGGGTGGCGGCGGCCGCCGGCGCGACCGCTAGTCGCGCAACCCCTTCCGAGGAGCTCAAGTGCCCGCCGATCTCAACCGCGTGACCCTCATCGGTCGCCTCACCCGTGACCCCGAGCTGCGCCACCTGCGCTCGGGCGATGCCGTGGCGTCGCTGCGCATCGCCGTCAACGGCCGTGCCCGCGACGAGGGCGGCCAATGGGTGGACAAGCCCAACTTCTTCGACGTCAGCGTGTTCGGCCGCCAGGCCGAGACCGTGGCCAACTACATGGCCAAGGGCCGCCGCATCGGCATCGACGGCCGCCTGCAATGGCGCGAGTGGGAGGCCCAGGACGGCGCGAAGCGCCAGAGCGTCGACGTGGTGGCCAACGACGTCTTCTTCCTCGACAGCCGCGATGGCGGCGAGGGTGGCGGTGTTGGCGGTGGGTGGCAGGCGCAGGCCGCGCCCGTGAGCCCCGGCGGCGACCTGCCCGTGGACACCAGCGACCTTTCCGCACCGGCCCCGGATCCCGCCGGGGACGACGACATCCCGTTCTAGGAACTCACTGATGCAGGCGATCCTCATCGAAGACGTCAAGGGCCTCGGCCACGCCGGGTCCGTGGTCAACGTGGCGCGTGGCTACATGCGCAACTACCTCGAGCCCCGCGGGCTGGCCGAGTCGGCCACCCCGGCGCGCATCGCCGAGGTGCAGCGCACCCATGAGCAGCGCGCGGCCGCCCGCGAGAAGAAGCTCGCGGAGGACCGCGAGCTGGTCGACCTGCTCGGCCGCACGATCCTCACGCTCAAGGCCAAGGCCGGGGGCGACGGCCGCCTGTTCGGGTCCATCACCTCGGGTGACGTCTCCGACGCCATCTTCGAGGCGCGCGATGTGCGCATCGACCGGCGCCACATCACGGTCGACCCGCCCATCCGCACCACGGGCACCTACGAGGTTCCGGTCGACCTCGGCGAGGCCGGCGTGGCGGAGGTCAAGACGATCGTCTCCCCGCTGCTCGACGAATGAGCTCTGAGGCCGGAGCGGTCGCCCGCCGTCAGGCGGCGCCTCCCGCACCGGTTGGCGGCGGGCACATTCCCCCGCCCCAGAACGTCGAGGCCGAAGAGCTGCTGCTGGCCTCGCTCATCGATGGCTCGCAGAACAACATCGCCGAGGCCATGGCGCTCGTCTCGCACGAGGACTTCTACCGCGAGGGCCACCGGCGCATCTTCACTGCAATCACCGAGCTCTTCGGCGTGTGCGAGCCCATCGAGCCCATCACGGTGATCGAGCAGCTCACCAAGACGGGCGACCTCGACATGGCGGGCGGGCGCGACGCCGTGCTCGACCTCATGACCACGCCCTACATCGCGGCGTCGTACCGCTCGTACGCCGAGATCGTCCGCGACACCGCCACCCAGCGGCGGCTGCTGCAGGTGGGCCAGGAGATCGAGGTGCTGGTGGCCGAGCGCGAGGGCGAGACCACCGACATGGTGCAGCGCGCCGAGGACCTCATCTACGACCTCTCGCAGAAGCGCACGCGCGGCGACTTCGTGGGCACCGACGCCCTGGTCATGAGCAGCATGGAGCGCCTGGTGGCCGCCAGCGAGCACGGCTCCGAAGTCACGGGTCTCCCCACCGGCTTCGAGGACCTCGACCGCCTCACCGGCGGGTTCCGGGCGTCGAACCTCATCGTCATCGCCGCGCGGCCCTCCATGGGCAAGACGGCCCTGGCGCTGTGCATGGCCGAGCACGTGGCCCTCACCGAGGAGCAGACCGTCGCCATCTTCAGCCTCGAGATGAGCGGCGAGGAGCTCACCCAGCGCATGCTGTGCTCGGTGGCCATGGTGGATGCCTCGCGCATGCGCAGCGGGCGGCTGTCGGCCGACGACTGGCCGCGGGTGAGCCAGGCCGCCGACCGGCTGTCGAAGGCGCCGATCTTCATCGACGACTCCGAGGGCATGACCGTCACCGAGATGCGCACCAAGGCCCGCCGCCTCAAGGCGCGCGAGGGCCTGGGCCTGGTGGTGGTCGACTACATCCAGCTCATGGAGGGCTCTCCCCTCCTGCGCCGGCGCGATGAGAACCGCGTGCAGGAGATCTCGGCCATCTCGCGTGGCCTCAAGATGATGGCCCGCGACCTGGACGTGCCCATCATCGTGGTGTCGCAGCTCAACCGATCGCCCGACGCCCGCACCGACAAGCGCCCCTTGCTCTCCGACCTTCGCGAGTCGGGCGCCATCGAGCAGGACGCCGACATGGTGCTGCTCATCTACCGCGACGACTACTACGAGACCGATAGCGAGAGCAAGGGCATCGCCGAGGTCAACGTGGCCAAGCACCGAAACGGTCCCACCGACCGCGTGAAGCTCGCCTTCATGGGCACGTACGCCAAGTTCGGCAGCCTGGCGTCAGACCACGACGGGCGGTAGGCGGGGGACTATCATCCCCGAAGGTCTCGGCCCGCGTTTCCGCGGGTCGCGTCATGCAGGGACACGACAGGCGAAGGACGCGCATGCCGGCGACGGTGGTGATCGGCGCCCAGTGGGGCGATGAGGGCAAGGGCAAGGTGGTGGACCTGCTCGCCGAGCGCAGCGACGTGGTCGCGCGCTACCAGGGCGGCAACAACGCGGGGCACACGATCGTGGCCGGCGACCAGAGCTACGCGCTGCACCTGATCCCCAGCGGAATCCTCTACCCCGACACGCTGTGCATCATCGGCAACGGGGTGGTGGTGGATCCCTTCGTGCTCGTCAAGGAACTCGACCAGCTCGAGAATCGCAGCGTGGACACCTCGAACCTGCGCATCTCGGGCGCCGCGCACCTGATCATGCCGTACCACGTGCAGCTGGACACCCAGAGCGAGATCCGCCTGGGCAAGCTCTCCATCGGCACCACGCGGCGCGGCATCGGGCCCGCGTACATGGACAAGGCCGCGCGCATAGGAATCCGCGTGCAGGATCTTCTCGACCCCAGCATCCTGCGCCGCAAGGTGGCGATCGCGCTGGAGTGGAAGAACGAGACGCTCGAGAAGATCTACGGCGAGCCGCCGCTCGATGCCGATGCCGTGGTGGACGAGGTGCTGGCCGTGGCGCCGCGCATCCAGCCGTACATCGCCGACACCTCGCTGATCCTCGACACCGCGATACGCGATGGCCAGACGGTGCTGTTCGAGGGGGCGCAAGGCACGCTGCTCGACATCGACCACGGCACCTATCCGTTCGTGACCAGCAGCAACCCCACGGCCGGCGCGGCCTGCACCGGAACCGGCGTGGGCCCCACGCGCATCGACCATGTGCTGGGCATCACCAAGGCCTACACCACCCGCGTGGGCGAGGGGCCCTTCCCCACAGAGATCGACGACGCCGCAGCTCGGCACATGGCCGAGGTGGGCCACGAGGTCGGCACCACCACGGGCCGGGCCCGCCGCTGCGGCTGGCTCGACCTGGTGGCGCTGCGCTACGCGGTGCGGGTGAGCGGCATGACGCAGCTCGGGCTCACCAAGCTCGACGTGCTCTCGGGGCTCTCCGAGGTGAAGCTCTGCACGGCCTACACCAAGCCGGACGGCACCGAGACCGCCGACTTCCCCTGGCACCAGAGCGACTTCCACGGGTGCACCCCGGTGTACGAGGCGCTCGAGGGCTGGGACGACGACATCGTGGGTGTCACCAGCCTCGACGACCTACCGCCGCGGGCCAAGGCCTACGTGGAGCGCATCGCCCAGTTCACGGGCGTGCCGATCACCCTCATCGGCACCGGCCAGGGCCGGCACGAGGTGATCGACGCCGTTGAACTTTAGGCGGCGACGCTAGAGGTAGGCGGCCAGCAGGCCGATGGACCACGCGAGGGCGGAGAGCCCACCGGCCCAGCACGAGAACGCCATCGGGTGGTAGCGGCCCTCCTTGCGCAGCCAGAAGAAGTGCGCGCCGGAGATGAGGAACGCCCCGAGGCCCACCCAGAATGCCGGCCAGGGGTTGTCGCCGGTCACCGAGTAGACGATGAGCACGATGTACGCCGCAGCGTTCAGCGCCCAGATCGCATACACCGAGTCGGGCGGGGATCCGTAATTCTTCTCAGAGGAACTCATGGGCGTGATCGTACGCGCGGTTCCGGCGTATGCGCCCGGAGCCATGGGTTACCGGTGCCTCGGGCGTGAGGGCCTGGGGCGCTACGGCCTAAGGCGCCGGCCGGTGCGGAACATGCGCACGGCCCAGAGCGTGACGATCACCGCCACGCCGGCGGCCACCAGCACCGAGAGCCCCACGGCGCTCTCGTGCAGGCCGGTCACGCCCGCGCGCTCGGCGTCCACCAGATAGTAGATCGGGTCGAACATGGTGAGGGTGCGCCAAGGCTCGGAGAGGGTCTCGACGCTGTAGAACACCCCGCCGAGCAGGGCGAGCGGCGTGATGATGAGCGCGGCGATGAATGCCTGCTGGTCGAAGGAGTCGGCCCAGATGCCGGTGATCACGCCCAGGGCGCTGAAGATGATGCCGGTGAGCACCAACACCACCGCCGCCAGCGCCCAGTTGTCCACTCCCGGGATGAACGGCAGGGCGCAGGCGCCCACGATGGCCGCGGTGATCCACCCCCGATAGAGCCCGCCCACCATGTACGAGAACACCACCTCGGCGCTGCGAAGCGGTGAGGAGAGCACATCGTCGATATAGCCCTCGTTGCGTGCCTGGTAGAGGCTGGTTGACGCGTTGGCAAATGCCTGCCCTGACACGGTGGTCACCAACAGGCCGGGCAGGATGAACCACAGGTACTGGATGCCGGACACCTGTCGCAGCTCACCGCCGAGCGCCCCGCCGAACACCGCCATGAACAGCACCGCGGTGACCACCGGCGGCAGGATCGTCTGCGTCCAGAGCTTGGTGACCCGCCGCACCTCCCTGCCCGACAGCGCCACCGTGCCCCGCCGCGACGCCGCGCGAAGCCGGGCCTCCCCGAGCCGTGCGTCGGGGCCGTCGGGGGAATCGGTGACAGTCACCGAGGCGGAGTGGTGACTGTCACCGGTCACGGCACCACCTCTGCCCCGGCACCACGCATCACCCGCAAATACGCATCTTCCAGGCGCGGGCCGCCGAAGCGGTTGACGATCTCGGTGACTGTCCCCTCCGCCACGATACGGCCCTCGCGGATCATCGAGATGCGGTCGCAGAGCGCCTCGGCCTCTTCGAGGTAGTGCGTGGTGAGCAGGATCGACGTGCGCTGCTCGTCGCGCAGGCGGGCCAGGTACTTCCAGAGGTCGCGGCGAAGCTCCAGGTCCACCCCGGCGGTGGGCTCATCGAGTATCGCCAGTCGGGGCCGGTGCACCAGCGCGCGGGCGATGAGCAGCCGGCGGCGCATGCCGCCCGAGAGCCGATGGGGCCGCGTGCCGGCCTTGCCCGTGAGGTCGAAGGCCTCGAGCAGCTCATCGGCCCGGGCCACGGCATCGGTCTTCCGCATGCCGAAGTACCGGCCGTGGTAGGACAGCACCTCGCGCGCGGTGAGGAAGCGGTCGAGGTGGACCTCCTGCGGGGCGAGCCCCACGAGGGTGCGTGCGCGGCGCGGGTCGGCCACGGCGTCGTGCCCGAACACCCGCACGTGCCCCTCCGGCCCGCGCACCAGCCCGGTGATGATGCCGATGAGGGTGCTCTTGCCCGAACCGTTAGGGCCCAGCAGGCCGTGGAATCCGCCGTCGGGAACGCACAGCGACAGGCCCGCGAGGGCCTTCGTGCCGTCGTCGTAGACCTTGTCAAGATCGGTGATGTCGAGGGCGTCCACGGCGCGCAACCGTAGCGGTCGACCACCATTGGTAGGGTGGCTGCCGTGGCGCGAAGGGCACTTGTGGTGGGCAGCGGGGGACGCGAGCACGCGCTGGTGCGCGCGCTCGGCGGCAGCGGCTGGACGGTGTTCGCCGCGCCGGGCAACCCGGGAATCGCCGCCGACGCCGACGTGCGGCCCATCCCCGCGAGCGATCACGCCGCGCTCGTTGCGCTGGCAAAGGACGAGGCCATCGACCTGGTGGTGATCGGGCCGGAGGCGCCGCTGGTGGCGGGGCTGGCCGACGACCTGCGCGCCGCCGGCACGGCGGTGCTGGGGCCGTCGCAGGCCGCCGCGCAGCTGGAGGGCAGCAAGGCCTTCGCCAAGGAGATCATGCTGGCGGCGGGCGTGCCGACCGGACGCAGCGAGACCGTCACCAGCGTGGATGGCGGCATGAAGGCCGTGGCCGACTTCGGGCTGCCGGTGGCCATCAAGGCCGATGGCCTGGCCGCCGGCAAGGGCGTGGTCATCGCGCACAGCGATGCCGAGGCCCGCGAGGCGCTCCAGTCGATGCTCGACGACGGCGTGTTCGGCGACGCCGGCCGCACCGTGGTGGTGGAGGAGGGGCTCACGGGCCCCGAGGTGTCGCTGCTGGCGATCAGCGACGGCACCGCCGTGGCCCGCTTCCCGGCCGCCCGCGACTACAAGCCCATCGGCGAGGGCAACACCGGGCCCAACACCGGCGGCATGGGGTCGGTATCCCCCGTGCCCGACATCCCCGACACCTTGGCCGACCAACTGGTGGACGAGGTGCACCGCCCGGTGATCGCCGAGATGGCGCGCCGGGGCATCCCGTTCAGCGGGGTGCTCTACGCCGGCATCATGATGACCCCGGGCGGGCCCAAGGTGCTGGAGTTCAACGTGCGCTTCGGCGACCCCGAGACCCAGGCGCTGCTGCCCCGGGTGGGCGGCGAGCTGGGCGAGATCCTGCTCTCCGCCGCCAGCGGCGGGCTGGCCGACCAGCCGGTGCCCATGACGCCCGAGGCATCGGTGGCCGTAGTGCTCGCGGCGGCCAACTACCCGGGCGACCCGCGCACGGGCGACGTGATCACCGGCATCGACCAGGCGCAGGCCACGGGCGCCGAGGTGTTCCAGGCCGGCACGGCGCTGAATGCCGAGGGCGAGCTGGTGACGGGCGGCGGCCGCGTACTGGCCGTGCAGGCACTGGGCGATACCGTGGAGGACGCCCGCCAGGCCGCCTATGCCGCCGCCGACCTCGTCCACTTCGACGGCATGCAGATGCGGCGCGACATCGCCGCGGGGATGGATACCTAGCCTCCGCAACCCCGTCGCGCATCTGCGATGCGAAATGCGTGGCCCTATTGACGCATCGCGCGCTCCCCGCGTGCATGCAGCCGACCTACGGTCGTGCGCATGCCGAGGACCTACGGAAGGGTCCGCCAGGCGCTGAGGGACGCCGGATGGAGAGTGGTTCGCCAGAAGGGATCGCACCGGTTCCGGGTGAGCCCCGACGGCACGCGCGCGGTGTCCGTCGCGGGCAAGGACTCCGATACCATGGTTGCGGGAACGTTGGCCTCAACCCGTCGCCGGACGGGCCTGGAGGATCTCAGGTGAACAGCTATCTCGTTGTCTGTGAGCGCGCGGAGGACGGCGGTTGGGGCGCGTTCCTGCCCGACATCGATGGCGTCGTCGCACTCGGTCGCACCCGGGAAGAGGTTGAGGACGGGATGCACGTGGCGCTGGGCGCGTACCTTGACTGGCTGAAGGAACGCGGAGAGACGGCGCCGGCGCCGAGCAGTTGCGAAGTGGGCTTCATCGCCGCATAGCGACGGGGAACCCCATTGGTAGGGTCACCACCGTCTCCGCTACCCGATTGGACGCATGATCCCGAGGTATTCGCGGCCCGAGATGGCCGCCATCTGGACCGACGAGGCCAAGCTGCAGCGCTGGCTCGACGTGGAACTCGCGGTGTGCCGCGCCTGGGCGCGCCGGGGGGTCATTCCCGCAGAGGACCTGGCCGAGATCGAGTCCAAGGCGGCGTTCAGCGTGGAACGCACGCTGGAGATCGAGAAGACCACCAACCACGACGTGGTGGCCTTCCTCACCAACGTGAACGAGAACATCGGCCCGGCGTCGCGGTGGATCCACTACGGCATGACCAGCAGCGACGTGCTCGACACCGGGCTGGCGCTGGCCATGGTGCGGAGCGGCCGGATAATCGTGAAGGGGCAGGCGGCGCTCACCCAGGCCCTGAAGGCCCGGGCGCTCGAGCATCGCGACACCCTGTGCGTGGGCCGCACCCACGGGGTGCACGCCGAGCCCACCACGTTCGGGCTGCGTCTGGCGGGCTTCGCGCTCGAGAGCCGGCGCAACGAGGAGCGGCTGCGTCGGGCGCATGAGCAGATCGCCTTCGGCAAGCTGAGCGGCGCGGTGGGGACCTACGCCATGCTCGAGCCCGGCGTGGAGGCCGAGGTCATGCTCGAGCTCGGGCTGCAGTGCGAGCCCGTGGCCACCCAGGTGATCCCCCGCGACCGCCACGCCGAGGTGGTGGCCGCCATGGCCATCGCCGCCAGCGGGCTGGAGCGCCTGGCAGTGGAGATCCGCCACCTGCAGCGCACCGAGGTGCGCGAGGCCGAGGAGGCCTTCGGCGAGGGGCAGAAGGGCTCGTCGGCCATGCCGCACAAGCGCAACCCCATCACGGCCGAGCGCATCACGGGCCTGGCGCGCGTGATCCGCGCCAACTCGCTGCCGGCCATGGAGGATGTGGCCCTGTGGCACGAGCGCGACATCTCGCACTCGTCCGTCGAGCGCGTGATCCTCCCCGACTCCTACACGCTGCTCGACTACCTGCTGGCCACCAGCGCGAAGCTGATCGATGGGCTGGTCATCCGCCCCGACCGCATGCAGCAGGTGCTCGACTCGAGCCATGGCCTGGTGTTCAGCCAGCGCGTGCTGCTGGGGCTGGTGGAGGAGGGCCTCACGCGGGAAGAGGCCTACGCCGCCGTGCAGCGCAACGCCATGACCGCCTGGGACACCGGGCAGTCGCTGAAGGACCTGCTCGCGAACGACCCGGACGTGCAGGGCACGATCGACCCGTCGAGGCTCGACGCCATGTTCGACCCGTCGCACCACCTGCGGCACGTGGATGAGGTGTTCGAGAGGGTCGAGGCGCTGTGAGCCTGATCCTGCGGGGGAAGGTTCGTGAGGTGCACGACGTCGGCGACGGCCGGCTGGTGATGGTGACCAGCGACCGCATCAGCGCCTACGACGTGGTTATCCCGACGGAGATCCCCGGCAAGGGGCAGGTGCTCACCGGCCTCAGCGTGCACTGGTTCGCCCGCATGGCCGACCTGGTGCCTAACCACCTGCTGGGCTGGCGGCTGTCCGACATGCCCGAGCCGTTCCGCAAGCAGGAGTACGCCGGCCGCGTGATGCTGGTGCAGGCGCTCGACATGCTGCCGGTGGAGTGCGTGGTGCGCGGATACCTCATCGGCAGCGGCTGGCGTGACTACCAGCAGACCGGATCGACCAGTGGCGTGGCCCTGCCCCCGGGCCTGAAGCAGGCCGACCGCCTGCCCGAGCCCATCTTCACCCCGGCGTCCAAGGCCGAGGTGGGCGACCATGACGAGAACATCACCATGGCCGACGTGATGGCCGCGGTGGGCCCCGAGCTGGCCGCCGAGATGGAGCGGGTGTCGATCGCGGTGTACGAGCGGGCAGCCGCGGACTGCGCCGAGGCTGGGATCATCCTGGCCGACACCAAGTTCGAGGTTGGGCTGTCGCGGGATGCCAACCCCGGTGACCGCGACCCCGGTGACGGGGACCCCGGTTACGGGGACCCCGGTGACAGTCACCCTGCGGGGGACAGTCACCATGCCGGCGGCGACGTGTCTGGCACCGGAACGGTGCCTGACACGGGGGTTCGGGCCGCGCTCACCCTGGGCGACGAGGTCTGCACTCCCGACTCCTCCCGCTTCTGGCCCGCCGACACCTGGCAGCCCGGCACCTCTCCCCCCTCGTTCGACAAGCAGTACCTTCGCGACTGGCTCGACGCCAGCGGGTGGGATCACTCGCCGCCCGGGCCCGAGCTGCCGCCAGATGTGGTGGCCGGCACGCGCGAGCGATACGTGGAGGCGTACGAGCGCATCACCGGTCGCTCGTTCGATGAATGGCTCAAGGAGGCCGCTGGATGACCCTGGTCGTCGTCACCGTCATGCCGAAGAAGGGCGTGCTCGATCCCCAGGGGCAGGCGGTGCAGGGCGCGCTCTCGCACATGGGGTTCGCGGGCGTGAGCGACGTGCGCGTGGGCAAGCGCATCGAGCTCGAGATCTCGGGCGACGACCCGGCCGGGCAGGCCACGAAGATGTGCGAGGACCTGCTGGCCAACAACCTCATCGAGGACTACTCGGTGGAGGTGCCGGGTTGAGCGCACCCCGCGTCGCGGTGCTGAGGTTCCCGGGCACGCTCGACCACGAGAGCGCCGCGCGGGCCGTGCAGGGCGCGGGCGCCGAGGCGGTGCTCACCCACCATGAGGATACGGCCCTGCCCGACGGCACGGTGGCCGTGGTGATCCCGGGTGGGTTCAGCTACGGCGATCACCTGCGCCCCGGCGCGCTCGCCAGCCGCACGCCCATCATGGGAGCGGTGAAGGCCCACGCGTCCTCGGGCGGCAGGGTGCTCGGCATATGCAACGGCTTCCAGATCCTGTGCGAGAGCGGGCTGCTCCCGGGGGTGCTCCGCCCCAACGCATCGCTCAGCTTCATCTGCCGGCAGGCCGATCTGGAGGTGGCCGACTCGGGCACCCCCTGGACCGGCGGGCGCGCCGAGGGCGAGGTGCTGTCGATCCCCTTCAAGCACCACGACGGAGCGTGGTTCGGCGACCCCGGCAGCACGCGCGTGGTGCTGCGCTACAAGGGCGAGAACCCCAACGGCAGCATCGACAAGATCGCGGGCATCACCAACCTCGCGGGCAACGTGATGGGGCTCATGCCCCACCCCGAGGAGGCCCAGGACCCCCTGCTGGGGTCCGTGGACGGGCGCGCGCTGTTCGCCGCGCTGGTCGCATGAGCCCCACGGTGGGGGAAAGCGGCAGGCCGCTGTTCGAGGAGCTGGGCCTGCTCGACACCGAGTACGACCGGGTGGTGGAGCTGATGGGCCGCGAGCCCACCGACCCCGAGCTGGTGATGTTCAGCCTCATGTGGAGCGAGCACTGCTCCTACAAGCACAGCAAGCCGCTGCTCAAGGGGTTCCCCACCACCGGCCCGCGCGTGGTGATGGGCCCGGGCGAGAACGCCGGCGCGGTTGACGTGGGCGACGGCCTGGCGATCGTGTTCAAGGTGGAGAGCCACAACCACCCGAGCGCGGTGGAGCCCTTCGAGGGCGCGGCCACCGGGGTGGGCGGGATCGTGCGCGACATCATCGCCGTCGGTGCCAAGCCCATCGCGCTGCTCGACTCCCTCAGGTTCGGCAGGCTCGACGGCCGGCGCAGCCGGTTCCTCTTCCGTCGCGCGGTGGAGGGCATCGGCCATTACGGCAACTGCATCGGCATCCCCAACGTGGGCGGCGAGGTGCAGTTCGACGACCGCTACGAGGACTCGTGCCTGGTCAACGCCATGTGCGTGGGCGTGGTGCCGCACGACCAGATCCTCAGCTGCGCGGCCAGGGGAATCGGCAACCGCCTGGTGCTTATCGGCAACCGCACCGGGCGCGACGGCATCGGCGGCGCCAGCGTGCTGGCCAGCGCCGAGCTGGGTGACGACGACACCGATAAGCGCCCCAGCGTGCAGGTGGGCGACCCCTTCACCGAGCGCAAGCTGATGGACCTCTGCCAGGCGCTGAACGATGCCCACCTGCTGGTGGCGCTTCAGGACCTGGGCGCGGCGGGGCTCACCAGCGCGGCCAGCGAGATGGCCAGCCGCGGCGGCGTGGGCCTGGCGATCGACCTCGACCGTGTGCCGCTTCGCGAGCAGGGCATGGCCCCGGGCGAGGTGCTGGTGAGCGAGAGCCAGGAGCGCATGCTGGCCATCGTGGAGCCCGCGGAGATGGACGCCGTGGTGCAGATGGCCCGGCGCCACGAGCTGGACGCCACCGACATCGGCGAGGTCACGGGCACCGGGGAGCTCGAGGCGCTGTGGCGCGGCGAGGAGGTGGTGAGGATCCCCTCGCTGTACCTCACCGACGATGTGCCGTTCTACGACGTGCCGCGCGACCCGGCGCCGGCGCCCGCGCCGATCGACCTGGCCACCGTGCCCGAGCCCGACGACCTGGCCGCGGCGTGGCTGGCGCTGATGGCCGACCCCAACATCGCGAGCAAGCGCTGGGTGTTCCAGCAGTACGACCAGCTGGTGGGCGCCAACACCATGCGGCGCCCGGGTGGCGATGCCGGCGTGGTGAGGATTCCCGGCACCGATCGCGCCATCGCGGTCACCCTCGACTGCGCCGAGTGGCACACCGAGCTGCAGCCCTATGAGGGCGGCATGGCGTCGGTGCTCGAGGCCGCGCGCAACGTGGCCTGCACGGGCGCGGTGCCCATCGCCGCCACCGACTGCCTCAACTACGCCAACCCCGAGAAGGGAAGCACCGGGTGGCGGCTGGCCGAGAGCATCCGCGGCATGGCCGACGCGCTCATCGCCATCGATGCACCCATCGTGAGCGGCAACGTGTCGCTCTACAACGAGAGCCCGCGCGGGCCCATCTACCCCACGCCCGTGGTGGGAATCGTCGGGCTGCTCGACGACGCATCCACCAGCATGGGGAGCGCGTTCGCCGAGGACGGCGACGCGGTGGTGCTGATCGGATACGGCGAGCCGCGCGTGGACGCCAGCAGGTACCTGGGCCGGTGCGATGGCCTGCCGCCCGCCCCCGAGCCGGCGATCGACGCCGCGCTGTTCCGCCTGCTGGCCGAGGGCGCACGGCAGCGCCTGCTGCGCGGTGCCCACGACGTGAGCGAGGGCGGCCTGGCCGTGGCGGTGGCCGAGAGCGCCATCGCGGGCGGCATCGGCGCGGCGGTGCAGGTGGATCCCGGACGCCGCGCGGATGAGGCCCTGTTCGGGGAGGGCGGCGGCCGCGTGGTGGCCTCGTGCGACCCGGCCAACGTGGACGCCATCGCGGCCCTGGCCACGGGCGGGGTGACAGTCACCGTCATCGGCACGGTGGGCGGCGATGAGGTTTCGGTGGAGGCCGGAGGTTCCGCGGCACGGGTGTCGCTTCACGATCTGGCCGAGGTGTGGGAAGGTTCGATCCCAGCCGCCCTGGAGGCAGCGTGACCCGGCTCGAGGACCCCATGGACGGGGACCACCCCAACGAGGAGTGCGGAGTGTTCGGCGTGTTCGCGCCGGACCGCGACGTGGCACGCATCACCTTCTTCGGCCTGCACGCGCTGCAGCACCGAGGGCAGGAGAGCGCCGGCATCGCCGTGAGCGACGGCGAGCACGTGATGGTGCAGCGCGAGCTGGGCCTGGTCTCGTCGGTGTTCGACGAGCCATCGCTGCGCAGCCTGGTGGGCCACGCCGCCATCGGCCACGTGCGGTACTCCACCACCGGCAAGAACAAGTGGGACAACGCCCAGCCGGTGGCCCTGCCGCGCGGCGACGGCCTGGTGGCGCTCGGCCACAACGGCAACCTCACCAACAGCGACGCCCTGCGCCGGCGCGTGGAGGACATGGGGCACGAGCTTCGCGCCACCACCGACAGCGAGCTCATCACCGCGCTGCTGGCGCACGAGCCCGGCAGCCTGCTCGATGCGGTATGCAACGTGATGCCCCTGCTGCAGGGCGCCTATTCGATCGTGGCGCTCACCGAGGACGAGCTGGTGGCGTTCCGCGACCCCAACGGCGTGCGGCCGCTGGTGATCGGCAAGCTCGATGGTGGCTGGGTGGTGGCCAGCGAGACCTGCGCGCTCGACCAGGTGGGCGCCGAGTTCGAGCGCGAGGTGGCATCGGGCGAGGCCGTGCGCATCACGGCCGAGGGCACCGAGATCCGCCAGGCCATGCCGGCCACCACCCGCAGCCTGTGCATCTTCGAGGCCATCTACTTCGCGCGGCCCGACAGCATCCTCGACGACACCGCCGTGTGGCAGCTGCGCCACGACATGGGCACCGAGTTGGCCCGCGAGAGCGTGCCCGGGGCCGACCTGGTGGTGGGCCTGCCCGACTCCGGCACGCCGGCGGCCATCGGCTTCGCCAAGGAGAGCGGCATCCCGTTCTCCGAGGCCGTGGTGAGGAACCGCTACGTGGGCCGGTCATTCATCCAGCCCGACCAGGAGCTTCGCGCCAACGGCGTGAAGCTGAAGTTCAACCCGCTGGTGAGCGTGATCGAGGGCAAGCGCCTGGTGGTGGTGGACGACAGCATCGTGCGCGGCACCACCACCCGCCGCACGGTGCAGATGCTCAAGGACGCCGGCGCCGCCGAAGTGCACCTGCGCATCTCGAGCCCGCCCATCACATGGCCGTGTTTCTACGGAATCGACATGGCCGACCGCGACGAGCTGATCGCCGTGGGCCAGACCGAGGCCGAGATCGCCGCGGCCGTGGGCGCCGACTCGCTGCACTACCTCACGCTCGAGGGCCTGCAGCGCGCCGTGGGCCGCCCGGCCGACGCCTACTGCCGCGCGTGCTTCACGGGCGAGTACCCCATCCCCGTGCCCGACGCGTCGGGCAAGGAGAGGTTCGAGGCCGCAGCGCGCTGAGCACCCCGGTGTCAGGCACTTAACCGAGGCGCACGGAAAACGCGCGGCTCGGTTAAGTGCCTGACACCGGGGTTTGGCGCCGCACTCACCCGGTAGCCTCCGCCCGTGGCCGACCGGGGGATCTCCTACGACGACGCGGGTGTCAACCTCGATGCCGCGCGGGTTCTCAGCGAAGGCATCCGCGACCTGGTGCACGGGGGCACCACGGGGTTCGCCGGCACGCTGCCCATGCCCCCCATGCGCGACGGCGTGCTGGTGGCCTGCACCGACGGCGTGGGCACCAAGGTGCTGCTCGCGCGGCAGATGGGGGACGTCTCCGGCCTTGGGCAGGACCTGGTGGCCATGAGCGTCAACGACCTCGTATGCACCGGTGCCCGGCCGCTGTTCTTCCTCGACTACCTGGCCGTGGGCAAGCTCGATCCGGACGAGGCGAAGGTGATCATCGGCGCGGTGCGCGAGGCCTGCCTCGACTCGGGATGCGTGCTGCTGGGCGGCGAGACCGCCGAGATGCCCGGGCTCTACGCCGAGGGTCATTTCGACATGGCCGGGTTCGCCGTGGGTGTCGTGGAGCGGGCCGACATGCTGGGCCCTGAGAAGGTGCAAGCCGGCGATGTGATCGTCGGCATCGAGAGCAGCGGAATCCACAGCAACGGCTACTCGCTGGTGCGCGCCCTGATGGACTCCGGCGCCGCGGTGCCCGACCCCTCGCTGCTCGCCCCCACGCGCCTGTATCCGGCTGACGTGAAAGCACTGCAGGCCTCGGGCGTGGAGCTGCACGCCGCCGCGCACATCACCGGCGGCGGGCTGCCCGAGAACCTGCCCAGGGCCTTCCCCGATGGCCTGCGCCCGGTGCTGAAGAAGGGCTCGTGGCCCCAGGCCCCGGCCATCGCGCACGTGCTGGCCGGCGGCGCGGTGGATGAGTCGTCGGCCTGGGACACATTCAACATGGGCCTCGGCATGTGCCTGGTCATGCCCGCGGCGGCCGCCGACCGGGCGCTGGCGATCGTCGGGGGCAGCCACATCGTCGGCAGGGTCGAGGCGGGCCCCGCCGGACTGGCCTGGGAGGGCTGATGCTTCGCGTGGTGGTGATGGTGTCGGGCAATGGGTCGAACCTGCAGGCCCTGATCGACAACGTGCACCGCAACGACAAGGTGGATGCCCAGATCGTGCTGGTGGTGTGCTCCAAGGACGGCGCCAAGGCGCTCGACCGGGCCGCCGAGGCGGACATCGCCACGGAGGTGGTGGCGCTGGCCGACCCGTCGCAACGCATCGACCGTGACGCCCGGCTCAACGAGGTGATCGGCCGCGCCGAGCCCGACCTCATCGTGATGGCCGGGTGGATGAGCATCGTCACCGGCACGTTCCTCGACTCCTTCCCCGACAAGGTCATCAACCTGCACCCGTCGCTGCTGCCCGCCTTCCCCGGCATGCAGGCGATCGAAGACGCCCTCGACTGGGGCGTGTGCCTCACCGGAGTCACCGTGCACATCGCGGAGGAGGCCGTGGACGGCGGGCCGCCGATTCTCCAGGAGCCCGTGCCGATCCTGGCCGACGACACGCTCGAAACCCTGAGCGAGCGGGTGCACGGGGTGGAGCACCGGCTGCTGGTGCGGTGCGTCACGCTCTACGCACAGGGGAAGATCCGCCGCGACCGGTCGCGGCTTCGCCGGATGATCGTCGACGAGGGAGGTTCCTGAGGTGGCAACGCGACGCGCGCTGCTGTCGGTGTCCGACAAGACGGGCCTGGTGGACCTGGCCCGGGGGCTCGCCGCCGAGGGGGTGCAGCTCATCAGCACCGGCGGCACCGCGAAGGCGCTGCGCGACGCGGGGCTGGAGGTCACCGACGTGAGCGAGGTCACCGGCCACCCCGAGATCATGGGAGGCCGGGTGAAGACCCTGCACCCCAAGGTGCACGGGGGCATCCTCGCCCGAAAGGACAACCCCGGCGACGCCGAGGACATGGCGGCGAACGGCATCGAGGCCATCGACATGGTGGTGGTGAACCTCTACCCCTTCGAGGAGGCCGCGGCCAAGGACGGGCTGGGCCGCGCCGACGTGGTGGAGGAGATCGACATCGGCGGCCCGGCCATGGTGCGGGCGTCGGCCAAGAACCACGACCGCGTGGCCATCGTCACCGACCCCTCGCAGTATGAGTCGGTGCTGGCCGAGGTGACCGGCGGCGGCTGGGTGAGCGACGCCACCCGACGGGCGCTGGCGGCCGCGGCCTTCCGCAAGACGGCCGCATACGACACCGCCATCGCCGCCTGGATGGCGTCGCAGGGCGACGGCGATGTGGACTTCCCCGACCGCTTCACCGTGGGCTTCCGCAAGGAACTCGAGTGCAGCTACGGCGAGAACCCCCACCAGCGGGGTGCCTACTACCGGCAGATCGGCGCGCCCCAGCACCTGCTTGGCGGGGTGGAGGTGCGCCACGGAAAGCCGCTGAGCTACAACAACCTGCTCGACGTCGACGCCGCCCGCGGCCTTGCCGCGGAGTTCGACGACCCCGCCGTGGTGATCATCAAGCACAACAACCCCTGCGGCGTGGCGCTGGGCGACGACCTGGCAAGCGCCTACCTGCGCGCCAAGGCCTGCGACCCGGTGTCGGCGTTCGGCGGCGTGTACGCGATGAACCGCACGGTGGACCTCGCCCTGGCCGAGCACCTGGCCGAGATGTTCGTGGAGGTGCTGTGGGCGCCGGGCTACGACGAGGACGCCTTCGAGGTGCTCACCCGCAAGCCCAACGTGCGCCTGCTCGACACCGGCGGAGAACCGGTGCGCCCCGGCAACCCCGGCGAGCCGGTGTACCGCCGGGTGCTCGGCGGCGTGCTGGTGCAGGACGCCGACGACGTGCGCGAGGCCCGTGACACCATGAGCGTGGTCACCAAGCGCGCGCCCAGCGATCAGGAGTGGGCCGACCTGGTGTTCGCGTGGAAGGTGGCCAAGCACGTGAAGAGCAACGCCATCGTGTTCGCCAAGGACGGTGCCACGGTGGGCATCGGCGCCGGCCAGATGAGCCGCGTGGACAGCGTGCGCATCGCCACCTCGAAGGCCGCCGACTACGACCTGCCCATCGAGGGCAGCGCCATGGCAAGCGACGCCTTCTTCCCCTTCCCCGACGCGCCGGTGCAGGCCATCGAGGGCGGGGCCACAGCCATCGCGCACCCCGGGGGGTCGATCCGCGACGACGAGGTCATCGAGGCCGTCGAGGCCCTCGACGCCGCGATGGTCACCACCGGGCACCGGCACTTCCGGCACTGATCTGGGCGGTCGTCATCGGGGCGCTGGCCCTGGCGTGCTGGGCGGGCGTGCTGCTGCACCCCGCCCGGCCCTGGGACCTGCGGCCCGTAGACGACGACGACCCACCGCCGCCCGACCCGCCGGCCTGGCCGGCGGTGGGCGTGGTGATCCCGGCCCGCAACGAGGCCAAGTCCATCGGGCCGACGCTCGGCGCGCTCGCCCAGCAGGACTACCCGGGTGAGATGCGCATCGTGGTCGTGGATGAACGATCGTCCGATGCCACCGGCGCCGTGGCCCGTGAGATGGCGCGGGTGTCGCAGGTGCCTATCGAGGTCATCACCGGCGAGCCCCTGCCCGACGGCTGGGCCGGGAAGGTGTGGGGCATGGACCAGGGCGTGCGCCGCCACGACGCCATCGGCAACCCCGAGTGGCTGCTGCTCACCGATGCCGACATCCACCACGCGCCCGATTCAGTGCGGCGGCTGGTGGCAGATGCCCTGGGCCGCCGCGTGGCGCTCGACAGCCGCATGGCGCGGCTGCGCTGCGAGTCGTTCGCCGAGCGGCTGCTCATCCCGCCATTCGTGCTGTTCTTCTTCCTGCTCTACCCCCTGCGCTGGGCCAACCGCGCAGGAAGCCGCACGGCGTCGGCGGCGGGAGGCTGCGTGCTGGTCAGCACCGAGGCGCTGTCGCAGGCCGGGGGGCTGCAGTCGATACGCAGGGCGCTCATCGACGACCTCTCGCTGGTGCGCCGGGTGAAGCACGTGGCAGGCCTCCCCACTCGCCTGGCGCTCAGCCGCACGCGGGTGGTGAGCACCCGCCCCTATGAGGATATCGGCGACGTGTGGACCATGGTGCGCCGCAGCGCCTTTACGCAGCTGCGCCGCAACTGGCTGCTGCTGGCCGGCGTGCTCGCGGTGCTGCTACTCATGTTCGCCGGACCCATCGTGGCGCTGGTGGCCGGCATCGTGGGCGCGGCCATCGGTGGCGGCAGCCCGGCATGGTGGGCGCTGGGCCTGGGATTCGCGGGCTGGCTCGCCATGGCGGTGGCCGACGGCCCCACCGCGCGCGAGTTCGGCCTGGGCCTGGGCTGGCAACTGGCACTCCCGCTGAGCGGCCTGCTCTACGGAGCCATGACCCTCGACTCCGCGCTGCGAGGCCCACGAGGAGGCGGCTGGAGATAGCGACCGGCCCATCCGTGACAGTCACCGGAGACAACTGGTGACAGTCACCATGAGTGGCGCGGCGGCGGCGACTGGCGCTCGCAAGCAGGGAATTTTGGCCTGAGGGCGCCAGGGGGTGACAGTCACCGCGATCGGGTGGTGACTGTCACCGGGGGTAAGTGGCCCGGGTCAGGTCTAGCCTGACGCGCGTGAGGTGCCGTTTCCTGCTCGTGTCGCTGCTGGCCGCGCTCGCCGTTGCACCGGCGGCCGTGGCGGACATTCCCCCGGGCGTGCCGGATCCCCTCGCCGCCGAGCCGCTCAACCGCGCGGCGCTCATCGCCATGCCGGCGGTGTGGCAGGTGGAGGTGGCCGCTTACATGACCGGCCTGCAGACCAAGGACGGTACGGTCATCGCCCTTCCGCCGCGCGCGCGCAACGTGCGCCGCGAGGGCACCGCCTTCGCCGTCACCCCCGACGGCTACCTGGTCACCGCCCTGCACGTGATCCAGCCCACGGCCGACGACCTGGCCCAGGCCGCGTACTTCCAGTACCTGGCCGTGTCCGGCAAGCCGCACAGCGCCGCAATCGCGGCGCAGTGGGTGAAGGACAACGAGGCCACGCCCGTGGGGCTGGCCCCCGTGCAGCGCGTGGTGCGGGCATCGGCCGCCGGCGCCGCCGCGCGCACCAACCGGGGCGCGGCACCGCAGGTGATCGAGACCGATGAGCTGCGCGACATCGCGGTGATCCGCGTGCCCAACGTCACCGACACCCCTTCCATCGGCCTCGACCGCGGCCTCGACCCCGGCACGCCGGTGGCCACGCTGGGCTTCGGTGATGAGGACCCCTTCGCCGGGCCCCAACGCGGTGCGCTCGTTCCCGCCGTGCGCTTCGGCGTAATCGGTGAGACCGGTGAGATGGAGAAGAACCCGCTGAGGATCCTCACCCTCATCACGAATGAGGTGCAGAAGGGCGACTCGGGCGGACCGGCCGTGGACCGCAACGGGCGCGCCCGCGGCGTGGTGCTGATCAAGCGCGCGGCGGGCGGCGGCGCCATGGCCCCCACCGACGAGATCCTGCGCGTGCTCGACCGCGCCAACATCCGGGGCTGGGAGGGCCGCACGCAGTCGCTCTACCGCGACGCCATCGATCGCGTCACCAAGTTCGACCTCGCAGGCGCGCGCGCCGACCTGCGCCGCACCCTGGCCAGCTACCCCGCCCACGGGTTGGCGGCCTACGAGATCGCCCAGCTCGACCAGCTCAAGCGCGCCCGCCTCAGCCTGGCGGGCGAGCCCTGGTACAAGGGCGGCCTGGTGGCCGCGGGCATCACCGGGCTGGTGATCGCGCTCATCCTCGCCGTGCTGCTGTGGAAGGCCGTCAACCGGTCGCCCGGCGTGCTGGGCCCGCGCGACCGCAAGGCGCCCTTCGACCAGGAGGGCGGCGAGGACGAGCCCTAGGCCTTCTCCGCCCGGCCCCCCAGGTGCTCGGCGAAGAACCCCTCCATCGCCCGATACGCCCGCATCCTGTTCTCGGGCTTGGCGAACCCGTGGCCCTCGTCGTCGGCCACGATGTACTCCACGTCCACCCCGCGCTCGGTGAGGGCCTCCACGATCTGATCGCTCTCATGCTTGGTCACCCGCGGGTCGTTGGCGCCCTGGATCACCATGAGCGGGGTGACGATGTCGTCCACCCGCGACAGCGGCGAGCGCGCCCACATGTCCTCGCGCTCGGCCTCGATCTCGGGGTCGCCCACGAAGCGGAACCAGGTGCTCTTGAGGAACGGCCGCCAGTACTCGGGGAACGATCGGATGAGCGTGACCAGGTTGGACGGCCCCACGAAGCTCACGGCCGCGCGGAAGCGGTCGGGCGTGAAGGTGACGCCCACCAGCGTGGCGTAGCCGCCGTACGACCCGCCGTAGATGCCGATGCGGTCGGGGTCGGCCACGCCCTCGGCCGTGGCCCAGTCCACGGCGTCCATCAGGTCGTCGTGCATCTTCCCGGCGAACTCCCGCTCGGCCGCGTGCATGAAGTGCTTGCCGAACCCGGTGGAGCCGCGGTAGTTCACCTGCAGCACGGCGTACCCGCGGTTGGCCAGGAACTGCGCCACGCCGTCGTACCCCCAGGCGTCGCGGCTCCACGGTCCACCGTGCACGTAGAGCACCATGGGCAGGCCGGTGGGCTCCACCCCGCGCGGGGTGGTGAGGTAGCAGTACATCGTGAGCCCATCGCGCGAGGTGATCTGCACGGGCCGCATGGGCGCGAGCTCGTCGGGCGACAGCCACGGCCGCGGCCGGAACAGGAACTCGCTCTCCCCCGTCTCGCGGTTGAACAGGTACGTGGCGCCGGGGTCGACGTCGCTGTCGAAGGCCACCACCCACATGGTCTCGTCGGCGTCGCTGCCGGTGATGCGCGGGTCGCCGTCGGCGATCTGGCGCACCTTCTCGAAGTCGCGGGCGAAGCGATCGTCGAACGCGTGCACCACCAGGCGGTCGCGCAGGTAGGCCGCGCCCAGCAGCGTGCGGTCCTTGTCGCTGACGATCGGCATGCCGAGGTCGGCCACCTCGTCCTCGTCAATCACGGTCTGCTCACCGGTGGCCACGTCGATCGCCACCAGGCGCGAGCGGTCGGAATCCTTCGCGCTTCCCACCCACATCACGCCGCCGTCGGCGTCGAAGCCGAACGGCCCGCCGCCGTCCTCGTTGTCGAACTCCGCCAGCACGCGGAAGTCGTCCTCCTCCGAGTCACGCACCAGCAGCTGGTAGTCGCCCTCGGGGGTCTGGGCGTAGGCGCCGCGCACCTGGCCGTGGCGGTCGGCCACCCACCCGATGATGTTGCCCGGGTTGGTGGCGATCAGCGTGAGGTCGCCCGTAGCGAGGTCGAGCCGCTCCACGTCGAACACCCCGCGCTCGCGCCGGTTGGTGCTCACGATGATCTGCCCGGGCGTGGCCCGCGGCACCGACACGATGCTGGCGCGCACGCCGTCGAAGGGCGTGAGGTCGCGCGCGGTGCCGTCGCCGGGCACGTCCACGATCATCACGTGGTGGTTCTCATCCCCGCCCTGGTCCTTGCTGTAGAGGATGTGCTTCGAGTCGCGGGTCCACGAGTAGCCCATCACCCCGCGGTCGGTGTCGCGGGTCACGGGCACGGGCTCGCCGCCCTCGATCGGCCGCACCCACACGTTCAGCAGGCCGTCGAGCGGCGCCAGCCACGAGATCATGGTGCCGTCGGGCGACGGCTTTGCCAGTGCGCGCTCGGGGTTGTCGAAGAACTCGCCGAGCGGGATGAGTCGGGGAAGCGTCATGGGGTCGAGGGTAGCCGGGGTGAGCCGTACGGGACACGAGTACGATCAGCCACATGAAGGATTACCTCGTCATCTACGAACAGGGCGAAGACGGCACCTGGGGTGCATACAGCCCCGACCTGTGGGGGGTCATTGCCTCGGCAGACACCCTTGAGGAGACGAAGGCGCTCATGCGCGAGGCACTGCCCGCCCACGTCGAGGCCCTGCGCGAGGCCGGGCTCGAGGTCCCCGAGCCCACGCACCAGGTGGCATTCATCGCCGCCTAAGCGGGTCGGCGGTACCACCGCTGCTCGACCCCGGACGGAAATGTGCGGCGCTCGGCGAGCGTCAGCAGCCCCCACTGCTCATCCCCCGCGAGCAGCGGAACCCCCTCGCCCAGGTCGACGGGAATCACCGTCACGATCATCTCGTCGAGCAGGCCGGCGCCCAGCACCTGCTGGATCATCAGGCCGCCGTCCACGTAGACGTCGCGATCCCCCGCCACGGCGCGCGCCTCGGCCACCAACTCCGCCGGCGTGCCGCTCACCGCGCGCACCGTGGGCTCGTCGGCATCAAGCGGCCGGTGGGTGGCCACCAGCACGGGCCTGTCGCCATAGGGCCAGTCAATGCCGAACCCCGCCACCACATCGTGCGTGCGGCGGCCCATGAGCAGCCCTCCGACCGCGGCCATGAAGGCCTCATAGCCGTAGTCCTCGCCGGCGTGCCCATCGGGCAGCCACGAGAGGTCGTCGTCGGGGCCGGCGATGAAGCCGTCCCGGGACATTGCGATGAACACGCGGATCATGCGCGCCACTCTGTCACGAGGCGCCACAACGAAGCGGCCCCCGAGGGGATTCCCCCGGGGGCCATTCGCAGCACTTCAACCTGTGAGGCGCTCTACTTGATCTTGATGACCGACTCGCTCTGGGCAGTGCCGGTCGGCGCGTAGATCACCCGCAGGTTCAGCTTCTTGGCCTGCGCCTTGCGAAGCAGGGCGCGGGTCACGAGCTTGGCGTTGTCCTCGGTGGTGGTGATCACCGCCGCGGTAACGGCCTTTTTCAGCACGCGCTTGCCGATCTTGCTGCCCTTCTGCATCGACACGCGGTTGCTGGTGGCCTGCTCACGCGACATCTCGTTCGACGTCGAGCGCTCGAAGATGAAGGTGTACTTGCCCTTCTTCTCCAGCTGCACCTTCACCGTGACCACGGCGTTCTCGCCCGGTCCCGAGGTGTTCACCGTCGGGGTGGCCAGGGTGGTGGCCGGGCCGGCAGTCGGGGTGGGGGTCGGTGTTGGGGTCGGAGTTGGGGCCGGGGTGGGAGTCGGGGTCGACCCTGCCCCTGGCGTAATCGCGAGGGAGTTCGGCCGCACAGCAAGGCCCGTGATGAAGTTGGCGTTCTGGTCGGTCCCATCCGTCTTGACTCGGCCGATGCCAGCCGCCCCGGCTTGCCCCCAGCCCCAGTACAGGTAGTCGCCGGCCACCGCGAGCGCCTTCTGGTCCAACTGAGTCAGGCCGGTGACAAACGAGTTCGTGGGACTGCTGGTCCCAGCAGCCGGCGCCTTGCTAAGGGTGCTGCTGGAGGCGCCCCAGAAGACAGACTGGCCAAATGCAACAGGGAAGACATTGGGGGGGCCGGTGAGCCCGGTGATGAAGTTCACGTCGGCCGTCGCATTGGATGACACCCGGACGATCTTCGAGAAGCCCGGGCTTCCGATGTAGACGTAGTCGGCGTCGGCCGACAGGGTCGTGAAAGAGTTCGCTCCCGGCTGTACGACGTCAGCCATGAACTGGGAGTCGCCGGTGCCATCGATGCCCACACGACGCAGTGATCCGAAACCCCCGGGGTAATAGAAGAAGGAACCTTGGAGTGCGATCAGCGACTGAGTATTGATCTGCGGATTGAACGTGAACACGTCTGACACGCCAGTCCCGCCCAGCCCTGCCTTCACGATTTTCGGAGTGCTGCCGTTCAGCCAGAAGAGGTTGGACGAGTTGATCTGAAGGCTCTTCGGCGAGGTGACTCCAGACGAGATGAAGTTCTGGTTCACCCCTGTGCCGTCAAGGTTGGCCCGACCTATCGTGGCCGCTTGGCCGTCGGCCGTCCAATAGATGTAGTCCGCGGCGCTGGCGGCACTGGCGGTGAGGCCCACGAGTGCAGTGGCGGTGGCCGCGATGACCATGCGCTTGTTCACAAGATCTCCTCCCGAAGGTCTCGGCGGGCACCACGCCGCGCCGGGGGTCGGTCAAAGGTGTCACAAGGCATACGGCCAGTTTGAGAACCAATGGCGAAAACACCACCGTTCGGCTCGCCAGGCACGCGCAACGGCCGTAGGGTTTTCACCATGGACTCCCAGTGGCTGCGGCGCGTTCTCCTCGTCGACGACGACCCCCTCATGACCCGCCTGCTGCGCGACGTGCTCGAAGGCAAGGGGTTCGAAGTAGCGTCTGCCGCGTCGGCCGCCGAAGCGCGCGATGCGCTCGTGGCTTTTGACCCCGACATCGCCCTGGTCGACCTCGAGCTGGGCGGCGGGCCTTCCGGGGTGGACATGGCGCACCTCATCCACGAGCGGCATCCCGGTGTGGTCATCATCATCCTCACCCGTTACCCCGACCTGGCCACCGCGGGCTTCCCCGACGCCACCCTGCCCCCGGGCACGGGCTTCGTGCGCAAGGACCTGGTGGAGGAGCCCGACCAGATCGTGGCCGCCATCGACGCCGTGGTGGCCGAGCGCACCGACGAGGTGCGCCACGACCGCGACGGCGCCCGCGCGTTCGACATGCTCACCCCGGCGCAGCTGGAGGTACTCACGCTGATGGCGCAGGGCTTCGACAACGACGCAATCGCCACGAGGCGCGGGTGCAGCGTGTCGTCGGTGGCCAACCTGATCGCGGAGATCTACCGGCGCCTGGGGATCGATCCGCGTGGTGAGCTCAACCCGCGCGTCGAGGCCGTGCGTCAGTTCGCGCAGGCAGCCGGAATGCCCGAGCGCACGTCGTGATCAGCCGCCGCCTCGGCGGTGCGAGCGCCCTGAGCTGGCCGGCGTTCTGGGTGTGCCTGGTGACGTCCATCGCCGGGAACCTGACCGACCGCTTCACGGTGCAGTCGGGCTTCAACATCGTGCTGAACCTGGCCGCCAACGTCGCGGCCGTGGCGGCGATGTTCGCGGTGATGCTCGCGCTGCGGCCACTGCTGCTGCGCGACGCCGCCGTGACGCCCCGACCCGGTCGGGCGATCGTGATGTTCGTGCTCGGCGCGGTCACCCGGGGAGTGGTGCTCGGCCTGCTGCTCGGCCTCATGGGGACAGGCGAGCCGCGCCTGCTGTTCCGGGTGATCGCATCGGTGGTCACCCTCACGCTCGCGATGGCGATCTGCGCGACGATCGTCGACCTCGTGCGCACCGGGCAGGCGCGCCGTCGCGCGCTGCGCGCTGAAGCGGAGGGGCTGCAGCGAGCGGAAGACGAGGCGCTGGCCAAGGCGACGGGAATCCAGGAGAGGGCGACCGCGCAGGTGCGGAGCCTGCTGCTCGATCGCCTGACGACGCTGCAGGGCGGCGAGGCCGACGACCTCGCGCCGGGATTGCGGGCCGACGCCGATGAGGTGATCCGCCCGATGAGCCATGAGATGGTGGCCCTGCCGGCCCCGGCGCCACGGGTAGATGAGAGGCCTGACGTCGGGCGGATCCGATGGGGTGACGTGTGGTCCGCGGCATCGCTGGGCCAGCCGTTCCGGCCGTTCTGGGGTGCGGTGCTGCTCATGGTGATGAGCCTGTCGATGCTCACCGCCTACAACGCCAGCCTCCCGCGCGGGCTTGCATACGCCGTGATCGGGGGGCTTCTCATCGCCGGCGTGCTCGTCGTGCTGGGGCGGGTCGTGACGCCGCGCCTTCGCACGATGGGCCCGCGTGCGCGAACCGCCACGCTCATCGCCAGCATGATCGGGGCACTGGTAGCTGCAGCGATCCCGTGGGGCCTGATCATGGATGCCGCGGGCAGCGACGATGCGTGGCGCAGCCCCATCAGCATCGTCATCGGAGGGCTCGTGGTCACTCTGGGGCTGGCCATCGAGCAGGGGTTCCGCCGGCAGGCGGAGGGTGCCGATGCGGAGCTCGTGGCCGCCAACGCGCGCCTGAAGTACGCGGCGGCCGTCGCCGGAGCCGCGGCGTGGCATGAGGAGCGCCGGGTGTCGCGGGCACTGCACGGCCCGGTGCAGACCGCCGTGCGCGCGGCGGCCATGCGCATCGACCAAGGCGACCTGGCCGGCGCGGAGCGACTCCTTGTCGACGCCCTGGGTCACCTCGAGCCCGACCCGCAGCGCACCGGCGTGCGGGATGCGCTCACGGGGGTGGCGAAGGCGTGGGATGGCCTGTGCGCGGTGGACGTCGAGCTAACCGACGAGCTCGCGACGCGCATCGACGACGACCCGCCACTGGCATCGTCAGTGGTGGACATCTGCACCGACGCCTGCTCGAACGCCGTGCGCCACGGCGGCGCGACCAACGTGGCCATGCGTGCACAGCCGACTGGCGACGCCCTCGAGCTGGTGGTGTCGGACGACGGCGCCCCGGATGCCACCGCCGGGACCCCCGGCATGGGCTCCGCGATACTCGATGACGTCAGTATCGAGTGGCTGCGCCGTCGCGAGGGCGAGCGCACCGTGCTGCGAGCCACCCTGCCGCTGGGATGAATCCCCCTGATACCGTCGCCCCCGTGGACGACCGGCCTCTCGTCATCGCCCTCTGCCCCGACCTCATGATGCGGTCGCGTATCGAGAGCGGGCTCGACATCGCGGGCTACCGGCTGCGCGTAGCGGGCGGGCCCACCCGGCTGGCCGAGGCGCTGGCCGAGGAGTCGCCGGCCTGCCTGCTGATCGACCTCGAGGCCGGGGACGACGCCATCGCGGTGATCGTGGGGCTGCGGGCCGACCCAGCCACGGCCGCGCTGCCACTGGCCGCGTTCGCCGGGCACACGAACGTGGACCTGCTCGACCGGGCGAAGGCTGCTGGGGCCGATCCGGTGGTGGCCCGGGGCCAGGCGGCGATCAGCACCGGCAAGGTCGTGGAGCAGGCCATCGCCGCGCACGGCGCCTAGGCGCGCCGCGCGCGATACCCTGCCGCCACGTGAAGAACGCTGGTCTTTACCTACCGGCCCTCCAGCAAGGCGTCGTCGTTTTCGACGGCGGGTTGGGCACGCAGATCCAGGCACGCGACCTCACCGCCGACGACTACGGCGGCGGGGCGCTCGAGGGTGCCGTGGATTACCTGTCGATCACCCGGCCCGACGTGCTGGAGGAGATCCACCGGTCGTACCTCGAGGCCGGCTCGCAGGCGGTGGAGACCAACTCGTTCCAGGCCACGGCGATCCGGCTGGAGGAGTGGCAGCGGCCCGACGGCGGCAACCTGGCCGAGTTCGTGACCGAGATCAACGTGGCTGCCGCGGCGGTGGCGCGCAAGGCGTGCGACGAGTTCGAG